>WLWG01000273.1_pt1 | contig 56494 bp, 69 predicted proteins | sample 6712871 | NCBI WGS metagenome assembly WLWG01 (sample SAMN12718693, study PRJNA515312) | sponge metagenome | isolation source: marine sponge | host: Mycale hentscheli | place: New Zealand: South Island, Marlborough, Capsize Point | collected 2003-05-01 | reverse complement strand
AATACCAAATGCAAAGTGTTAAGGGTAGAGGTGGCTTTTGGATGGTTAGCGAGCATATTTATAAGGCTGGCGACACGCTTGCTTTAAAGCCAAATTAATGCTAACGGAAGAGTATAAAAGTAGTGCAAATTTAAAACTAAAAATATGATTTATTTAATACCAATTATAGGACTGCCATTAGCAATGATTATAGCTATTAAAATTGACATAGCTTATAAAGAAAAAAAACGTAAAAGAGTAATGAAAAGTATGTATGACTTTTGGCACGATTCTTAGCATTACTTTTATACATTGTTCTGCAACGTTTTTAAATGTTGTATGAACGGTTTGTGTATGTGTAGTAAGGCTATGCACGTACATTAAACCGAATAACTAAAGTTAATTAGCCTTATTACATATACACTTTGTTAGCGTTTCGTTTATTGAGCGTTGGCATTTAAAAACTAAAAAATGGAAAATAAATTTAGAACTCCAAAGATTGACGCACAAAATGTTATTTCATTTACTTGCTCAGATGATTCAATTGAACCATTATTAGAACTATTTGGTAAACTTAAAAGTCTTGGGCAAATGGGAAGTAGTAGGGAGGTAACTATTGATTGGGATGGTGATGGTAGAGATAGGCTCGAAAATATTTCAGTAAATGGAATGACATTATCTGAATGGGAAATAGAATGGAAAAGACTGAGTGATATTAGAAAAGATTTTGATAAGCAATCAAACGAACCACAAGACGAGCGTGGGGAAAATGAACGCTAACGTTGAGTATATGAATAGTAAAATTACGGATATGAAAAACAGAATTAAAGAATTAGAACAAAACATACAAAAAGAGGTTTGGCGAATACAAATGATTGATTACCCAACACCTAATACAAATGATGAATTACATAAAATGCAAAAAGAACTTAAAGAACTTAAAGAACTAGAAGCTAAGTAATTTTATTATTTATATACATTGTTGTATGACGAAGTGAACAGTTTAATTTTAAAACACAAATATTATGGACTGCCAAAGACCAGTAAAAAATAAAGAAACAAATAAGTGGGAGGTATGGGATTTTGCTTATGTAGAAAATAATGAAAGAATGTATGAATTACACGAGTTTTTTACGTTTAAAGAAGCAATGACTTTTTGGAAAGTAAGAAACCCTAAAAATTAAATTGCATACAACGGAATGAATAAGAAACGTAACGAGATATGGAACAGAAAATAATAGAAATACTAAAAGACAATTTTAAAGGACAAAACATTGATAAAGCACGTAAAGAGTTATGTTTTTTATTTGGTGTTATGCGTAGTGATTCTCCCAAATGCACTAAATGTGGGAATGAAAACTACGCTGAGTTAGATAGTGTTGGGGATTATTGGCAAGAAGATGGACATAATGGAGCTACTTATGTATGTCAAAAATGCGATAATGAATTTGATTTTCCTCATTACGCATAACACAAAGATAAAAACACGTTTTAATGTGTTTTATCGACTGTTGACCAACGTTTTAATGTTGGTAATTTAAAAATTAAATTTAAATTAAATGATTGAATTTAGAGACTATCAAAAGAATATTATCAGTCAAGGAACTAAGATTCTAAAAGATAATGGATTCCTATATCTTGCAATGGAAGTCCGAACTGGAAAGACCTTAACAAGTCTAGGTATTGCTGATCAGATGGGAGTGGATTATGTATTGTTCCTCACTAAAAAGAAAGCTATATCATCTATTGTTGGTGACTATGACCTTATGTGTCCTGCATCATTTGTATTGTTTACAATAAACTATGAGAGTATGCACAAGCTTCCACAAAACATTAAGTGGTATATTGTTATCATTGATGAGGCACATAGTTTAGGTGCGATACCTAAGCCTAACAAACGTGCTAGAGATGTAAAGGCATTAATCAAAAAGAATAAAAGTAAAGTCATTCTGATGTCAGGATCACCAACACCTGAGTCGTACAGTCAAATGTATCACCAGGTGTATGGTATTCCAAACAATCCATTTAGAGAGTATGTAAGCTTCTATAAATTTGCAAAGGACTATGTAGATGTTAGGCAAAGAAAAATAAACTCTATGATAATTAATGACTACTCTAGGGGTCTTGAAACTATAGTTGACAAGATGAATCCATATACGATAAGATTCACACAGAAGGAAGCAGGATTCCATAACGATATTGTGGAAGAAGTATTGGAGGTTGACATGAGTGAATTAACTTACAAGCTAACATCTAAACTAAAAAAAGATTTAGTTGTTGAAGGGAATGAAGATGTGATACTTGCTGATACACCAGTAAAACTTATGATGAAGCTTCACCAAATGTATAGTGGAACAGTTAAGTTTGAGAGTGGTAATTCTATGATCTTAGATTTGAGTAAAGCAGAATTTATTTATGATAACTTTTGCTTGTCAAAGATTGGAATATTTTATAAGTTTAAAGAAGAGTTGAACGCATTGAAGACTGTTTATGGAGATCAGTTATGTACAGAGCTTGATGAGTTTAATTCTACAGACAAGACCATCGCACTACAGATTGTGAGTGGTAGGGAAGGGATAAGTTTACGTAATGCAGAGTTCTTAATATATTACAACATAGACTTTAGTGCAACAAGTTATTGGCAGAGTCGTGACCGAATGACAACAAAAGATAGCAAGCTAAGTAAAGTATATTGGGTATTTGCTAAGGATGGAATTGAGAAAGAAATATACAAGTCCGTAGTTCAAAAGAAGGATTATACGCTTAAACACTTTAAAAAAGATTTACTAACTTTATGACAGAACAACGTATACAAGGCAAGAGAATTAAAGAATTAGAGGCTGAGGGTTACTATGTAATCAAGCTTATTAAGACCAACAAGAACGGCATCCCTGACCTCATCGCAGTTCACCCAGAAGGCAAGATACTTTTCAGTGAGATAAAAAAAGAAGGTGGAAAGTTGTCAAAGCTTCAAGAATATAGATTAAAAGAATTAGAAAAACATGGATTTAAAACTGAGGTTTACAGAGGATAAAAAATATAAGTTATGACAGAGCCAATTGATTTATTAATAGAGAGACTTGAAGAGATAAGACACGTTAGAGATTTAGCAGTTAAAAATAAAGTGTGTCAAGATGATTTAGATAAACTAAACAACATATATAATAAATACTATGTATGTGTGGAAGTTTTAAAAAGGACAAGCGATACCTCTTATATAGATGAGGGAGTGTTATATAAATCATCTATAGATATTTTTCGTGATCAAGACATAAAGGTTAAACAACTAAAATCAAATATTCAAAAATTGTACAGGAAAAGATTTACAGAAAAGCAAAAAACTGTGGAATAAAAGCAGTAGAAGGATTCATTTATTCCAAAGAACATGCACAAATAGCTAGATTAACCCATATATTTTAAATGATAAATGATTAACCTATTAGATGAAAAAAGATTAAAACACATTAACCATTTTATGGATGATATCCACGAATATTCTAGTGATATATATGAAAGCCTAGTTGATAAAGACTTTAATCAAGCAGAACAAGACATTGATAAACTTATATCAACATTAAACAATATAAAGTCTAGTTTTAAAGACGAGATTTAGAAAAATTTTATTATCTTTGAGGTGTTCAAAACATCAAGTCAATGGTTTTCGATTTCGGTCAATTCTGTTTTGCTGACAAGTGTTTCGTTCTTTCATAACGTTTGCTTTGATTAATAGCTTGAAAGGAGTCTCTTTAAAGAGACTCTTTTCTTTTTAATCCATTTCCATTTCTATTCCTCCTCCAGATTTTTTAGTAGAAGAACTTTTCTTTTTCTTCTTGCTAGTACCTGGTCGGTAAGAGTAGCTTACTCCTAATAAATCATAAAATGCATCTTCATCAAACTCCCCAGTAAATGCTTCACCTAACCCTAAAGCAGGATCAATCTGAATACCTGCTGCTATTTCAGCCAAGTTTTTAGCGGTGGCATACATTAAGGATGAATCATCATACTTTACTTCATTACTTATTCTATTAACTACTGAGTTTAATGGATTAACTCCTTCACTTACTTTCCTTCTTTCACCTCTGTAGTTTATAATTTGTTGCTCAACTGCCACACCAACAAAAGGGATTGCATATATTAAGTTTAATCCAAACATAGCATCTTGCATTCTTTGGTATGCTGCTGCTCTATCTTCTGGGTCATCACTAGTTAGTTTAAACATATTAGCCATAGCAGTAAACATAACATTGGCAACTGCAAGGTTTAAATAAAGTCCTCTAATATCTTGCAACTTAATATTCTTTGCTACTTGTTTAGCTTTCTTCATATCTCCTTCAGCAACTGCCTGACGAACATCATTCATACCCCTTAGTATATTGGTACTACTTGACATTACTTTATTCATTTGTAAAAACAAAGTGCTACCAAACATTAATAAACTCCTGCTGATTGCATTTGGATTCATCTGTAAAGGAATTTTTTCTGTAGCTCTTCGTGATTGCTGAGTAGCATTATAATTATTGAACTCTTCTAAAGCTTTTGCTTTGCTTATTCCATTCTTTATGTTACGTCTATAGTTGATCATGTAACCCATTACCCCTGCAATATCTCCAATAACAGTTGGAGAAGCAGCAACCCTACGACCACCTCTACCGAGCTTTGCCCATAAAGCTTGATTAGTTTCCTTGTTTCTAAAGGTTGGCTGACCTGCTTCTAATCCTACTAAATCTCCTTTCACACCAAGTTCAATTCTTTTTTTCAATGAACCAGACATCCCTATTGCTTCTGTTAATGGTCTACTTTCTAAACCAATATGTTTTCCAGAAACTTTTTCTGCTCCTATTACTGCGAGCTCTGCTAATATATTAGCATAAAGAACAGAAGCATCTACCATAAACATTACTAAATCAAGACCAGGAGTTTTTACTCCTTTTCTAAATGAATAGTTTTCAAATGCATTGACAAATGATGACATCTGTTTAGGTATCTGCATTATCTTTAACGCTAAAGCAAAAGATGTATATCGGCTTTGAAGCTTTGTAATGATAGGCATCTTTAATGCATTCTGTTGGTAAGAGTCAGGGTTTATAGCATAGTTAACTGCCTGTCTCATTATGCTTTGCAGATTCATAGAATCTAAAAGAGACTTAACATAAGGGTCACTAAATATTCCTTGAAGAATTTTAGTAGGAATTGCATAAGCCTTGTATCTTTCCATGGCTTTAACATGGTCTACTAAGGTTGCAGTAAACTCTACCTTTAACTTTACATCACCATCTTGACCTCTACGTTTTAATGCAGGAGAACTTTCGGCATTGAATATAGCATTGAAATTACCACTAGTAAGTAGAACATCCATACCCTTAGTTGTACTAATGGTTTGAGTTGGAAAATAGTTTTGTATGTAGTTAAGGTTTACATCATTAGCAGAACGATACACGTTATTTGTTTCGTTGTAATATTCGTTACTTAAAAAGTAAACTATTTTATCTGCATAATCAGTAACTTCTGGTCCAAGAAACTCTTCAATTCGTTGCATTGTTTCTCTGTCAAATCCTTGCTTCTCAAGTTTACCTCTTTGAATATCATTCTTATATAAAGAATAAATTCTTAAAAGTTGGTCTCTATTAAACGATTCGGTTTCAAATGAACCCATTGACCCATCTTTTCTACGATCTCTAACTCTTATGTCTATTGTTCCAGATTGATAAATCTTGTCACGAATCTCTCTGAATCCTTTTGTTATACCATCTACACTATTAGCAATCTCATCTAACTTCTCCATTGTTCTGAAATAACCTTTCATGTTTGATTCGTCTGCACGATTCAATCGATTGTATAGATTCTCTGTAAAGAAATTACCTTTTCTGTCTAGCTTATTTGCTAATGTTCCTAGATGTTTAAGGTTATTTTTAAAACTTCTAATCATATCAGCAAACGAACTGTATCTGTAATGGTCTTTGTAAGCTTTAACCCATTCCCATATTTTTTTATCTTGATAAAGCTTTTCAATTTTATCTTTATCTCTTTGTAATTGGTTTGTGTTTTTCGCATCACCATCCTGGTCTATTACTTCTGGGAAACCTTCTTTGATTTCAGTCTCAGCCTGCTTATTTATATTAGCTATCTGTTGTGCACGAGCTGCTTTTCTAGATTTAAATCTTTTTATTCCCTCAGCATTAACATCCTTGAAAGCATTATACAATTCGATAGTTTCCTCAAGACTCATGGTTTCAAGTTCAGAGAAATTATCAAACGCATATGAAAGGTTTACAAGTCTTGTTTCGTTTTGTTCAAGACTTTTGCCATTAAGTTCTTTAATGATGGCTTGAGTAATTACATCTTCATTTACACTAAGCTCGGTCAAAATATTAAGCATAGCTTTAGTGTCATTCTTTTTCAATATTCTAAACACTTCGTTTGATGCTTCAAAAAATGCTTGAGCCTCTGCTGCTATACCTTTGCTTTTAGCTTTCTTAGAATCTGATATAAACTTTTTACTCTTATCAGAAACAAGCTTTGCCATTTTTTTAATCACTTGCTTCTTCATCTTTTGTCTCTGAGCCTCTACTTGTTTATCTACAAACTCTACATCACTAAGTATAGTTGTGGAGGTTGCTTTGGCAATACGTGAAACAAGCTTGGTTATACTACTCTTGGTATATAAATCTGACTTAGGTAATGCTTTTCTAATATAATCTCTAAGAATACGTTTAGCATCTTGTATATCTTTTATTCCTCTCTGATAGTCCTTTATCCTTTGTTTAAGAGCATTTATTTCTCTAGAGACTACTTTGTTTGCACGAGTACCTATAGTCTTGTCTAAGGCTATTATAAGTTGTTGTTGTGTAGTTTCAGGTTGTGCCTGGAATGCAGCTTCTGATTTCAACAACTCCAAAGCTTTTGCTCTAATCTCAGATTTAGTTTTCGGTGGTATTGTTACAGTCTCTGTTACTCCTATTCTTGGGTAACGTCTAAGAATTTCTTGATCAGTTAATGCAAACAATGTTGTATTAGCAGCACGAAGCATTGTTGCTCTCTCAGCTTTTTCTGCTTCAGTTTCTTTACGTGTTCTTTTGGTAGTTCTTGGTTGTGCGTAAGCTTGTAGTTTTTTTCTAATCTTATAAAACAACTCTTGACCCTGCTCCATACCACCTTCCATATTACCAAACTCAACTGGTACAACTACATCTTCAAACAATGTGTTGTCCAAGTTTACAATCATGGCTTTATTTATATCAGTGGCTTTGAATCCTCTACCTTTCAATACTTCCTTTATAACTGCATCAGAGAATCCTTGCTCTCTACCTGCAGATATTATGTTAGTCATAGATGCTTCATCAACAGTTATACCTGTCATCAACTGAAGCTGACCAGGGAACTCCTTGACTTGAGCATCTTTAAATACCTGCTCCCCTGATAATAAATCAACTACAACTCCTTGTAAAAATTCATCAAGTGTTATGTCTTGTAATTGCTCATCAGTATACTGAGATAACCCAGTCATTGATTTTACGAAACGATACAGTTTCTTTAACCAGTTCTTAAAGTCTTTTTTTACGGCTGCATTAGCAAATGACTCACCCTTGTCTCCGATAGCAGTAGCCAATGCTTCTTCCAAGATAAACTCACGAACCTCTTGTTCTGTTCTTCCTTCTTTTTGCATTTGCTTTATTACCCTCTGATACTCAGTACTATTCTCAATCTGCTTAACATATGTATTATCAGTCTCAATAAGCTCTAAACCTTTTTTATAAAGCTCTGGTCTTTGTTGTTTGGCAATGTTATTCCATATGTGACCGAACTCATGTATAGGTGTATTAAGATTAGCAGTAGCAGGATTTAAATATAACTTACCTTGAAATACTGCACCATAAACTTCCCCTTGGTCTCTTTGTCCTTTTGTTGTTAATGCAACAACCTTTGGATTAGCTAATAGATTATCAAAACCTTCTTGACTATCAATCACCTCAACATTAGGGAATGATCTTTTAAGTAGGTTTATAAACTGAGAATACTTTGATATTCTAGGATTAGTAATTTGGTATAGTTTATCTGCGTTTAACTGAGCTTGATAGTAAGCATCATTGTAAGCTTCTTTTGTGGATAGTTGAAACTGTGGATTAGCTTCGTTAATAAATGCTTCTAGGTCTGCAACCTCTTGATCAAAATCCTCACGTTGTCTTTGACGAGTACCAATATCTTCAATCAACATCTGTATATCACTCACAGTTTCCTGGTTAGATGTATCTATAATAGTGTTTTCAAACGTAGTTAATCTTTTTCCTTTTGATTTTTTATCTAAAGCATACGCAATAATACCTCGTCTGTCTGTTTCCTCTAGGGTATTATTTTCATACGCAGTCTTGTGTTTCTTTAATGGTTTGATAAAAACAGGAGCTGATTCAACCTCAACCTCAGCTTCAGGTGATACTTCAATAACTGGAGCAGTTTTATTTGCGACATCTAACGCTGCCTCTTTAGTCTCAATGTTATCTTCAATGACAACATCGTTTTCAACAACTGCAAATGTATTATCTTGTTTAGTTACAATCTGTACACCAGTTGGTTCTTGAGTTTCCTCTACTATTACATTCTCTACAACTGCATCAGGTGTAAAAGTTTCGGTAATAGTTTCACTTGCCTCTACTGGTGTTGGTGAAATTGTTACTGCTTGTTGCGTCTCTTGCGTCTGCGTCTCATCTTCGACTTGCGTAACCTCTTCGGTAACACTGTCGACTTGGGTGTCTCTCTCTCCCAACGTTTCGCCATCTCTAGCTCGTTGAGATACATCCACCTTCTCTGTGCTTGGCTTTTGAATGGCATCTAATTTGGCTTTAAGTTTTAGAGCAACCTCTGGGTCACCTACTACTGTAGTGCTTCCCAAACGTTTTAAGCTCGTTAAATTATCTATCTTGTTTAAAAAGTCATCTTTAGCAACCATCTTACCGCCCCATAAATACTTTGCTGCTTTTTTTCTTTCAGTCTTCCCTAATATATTATTAAGGTCAACACCAATACCCACAACTTTACCATCAGCATCTATTGATTGTTGTGCAGGTATTTTGTTTGTTTCAGATATTTCAGCAATTTCAGCATTGATGTCACTAATTTTCTTTTTAAATATTTCTTTTGTATTGGTTGTTTGCGTAAGTTGATTCCTTGCTTCTATCAACTCAGATAGTCTTGTTCTAACTTTTTTAGTTTGAGAAGATGGTAACAATGGTGCTTTACTTACATTAAGTAAATCATTTACCTGTCTCCTAATACCTACATTCTCCTGGATTCTTTGTGCCTGGTCTTCATTTATCTTACCAAGACTTAACATGTTGTTTGCCCAGTTTGAAATACGAACATCGTTTGCACGATCATTTACCATTCCTGCTAAATCATTTGCTAAAAAGTCTGCTATATCTAAGTTAGTATTTCTCCTTGCATCCATCATAACATTGATTCCTGCAGTTGAGATTTGATTTCCTATAGCTCCACCCATCTCAGCAATTATCTCTTTAAAATCTACCTCTTGACCAGAACCTATCTGTGCTAAGTATTCACCAAAACCTTCTGCAGCAGGGTCATAGATAGCACGTTCAGCAGCAAATAACCCCATTCGTGTACCTTTAGAAGCAAGCTTAGATGCAGGTTTAAATACCCTACCTGCCAAACCAGAGGAGGCAAAGTCTACTAGACCAATTATAGTACCTCTTTTTGCACCAACATCATTGGCATAATCCCACACCTTTTGATCTTCTAAACCCTCTTCTACCTGCTTAGGGTCAAGATAATTATATCCATTTTTTTCTAACCCCTCTAACACAGAGTTTGTGTATTCCATTGCAAACGATGTTGCAGCCATACCTGTTCTTACACCATAAGAAAGACCTGTTAATCCTCCTGCAACAGTACCTGCTCCAGGTGCAACACTACCCACAACTGCACCTGTTCCAGTTCCAGTTCCTGCAGTAGTTGCTACTAATTTTGTTCCATAAGGAAGCATTTGACTTAATGATTCTCCCATCAAGGTAAGTGACCACTCAAGTGGATTATCTAAGATAACATCTGCTACTTCTTTAGCCGTTCTAGCTTGTGCATATCTACTGCTTACACGACCTAAATTTGGTGACTGAGAACCTAAGTATTTAGATATTAATTCTGCGTTTTTCTTTTTACTGTTTGTGGCATTTAAAAGACCTAAGTCTTCTATACCTAAAGACATAGCAAGTATCACTTCCATTGCTTGACCTCTCTTATATCCATTACTAACTGCAGTATTAAAAGCTTCAAGGTTGTCTATATATTTTCCTTGGAGAGATTTATTTACCTTCTTGTTGTAAAAGGTTTTTGCTACCTCATATTTTAAAGCAGCTTGTGATTTTGCAGCATCAACAGTAACTAAGTCTTCGATGTATTTGTTTTTAAGTATTACCTCACGTTCAGTTTTTGGAACATAATTCTGTAATTCATCAGGACTTATACCAAGGTTATTTCTTATACTAGCATCTACGTTAGCTTGTGCGATTTTAGCGTCTCGATTAGATTCAGCAGCGACAGTTGCAGTTTGATTTACTCTATCGATTAGGTACTCATCAAAATCTTCTCGTGCTCTCACCTGCTCTTCATCCAACATAACAATCCCTGAAAGATCATCTCTTCTTTTCTTTAATTCATCTACATATTGTTGAGCATCTGATCTTATTTTTCCATTTACATATAACTCACCGAACTCTGCTTTCTCTTCAGGAGTTAATGACTCTTCGTATCTTTTTTCAAATTCTCTACCTGATATAGCATCTTCTAAAAAATCTATCTCTTCACTTAAATCTTGGTAATCATCATATGCTTTTCTACTAGCAAAATAATCTAATCCTCTGTCGGCATAAAACTTATCAGCTTCAGAATCAGCAGTGCTGACATCCTTCCAACTACCTTCAGCAAAATCCTCGGCAGCTTCTTCAGTATCAAACTCAAATACCTCACCTCTTTGTTTAGCAAACATGATAGCCTCATTCATGTTTAACTCAAACCAATCACTTGGTTTTGAAGTTGGATTGTCTGGGTCTTTAGGAAATAAAGTTGGAGCAACATAATACTTACCATCTTCCTCATATGACATGAACTTAACAGTAGACTCTGACCCATCAGAATTAACCATAGCAACAGGTCTCATTTGTTTTGCTCTAAAGGCTTTATTTATTTCATCTTCTACTTTTAAATCTTCCTCCGTTTGTACTTGAGTTGAATCTTCAATAGACCTTGCATTGGTATTTATAAATTCTTTTATTGATTCAGCTATAGGCTCTCCTGTACTATCAAAACTAAATGCATCAACCTCTAATACAATTCTATTTTTACCATCTATAGTTTTTAAGTGCACTGCGTCTCTTCCAAATTGCCCTACTGGAGTAGCAATAAAACCATACTTACCAAACTTTTTGTTTAGTATGGATGCAACCTCATCTTGTTCTTTGTATGCTAATTCAGAAGTTACTGTAGATACGTCTTCTATAAATTCTTTTGAACTGGTTAACTCTTTGAAGTCTTTTTTCTGTGCCTCAAGAATTTTTTCTTGCTCTTGCTTTTCTTTCTTTTGTAAAGCAGCTAAAGCTTCTTTATCATTTATATCAAATCGAGCTTGTCTTTCGGCTTCTCTCTGAGCTTGTCTATCGGCTAAATCTTTTAATTTATCTGCCTCAATTTTAAACGCAGCATCTACCTCTTCTTTGGAAGGGTACATTCCTAACTGATCAATAGTTTTTGCTTTTGGTTTAGGGATAGAATCAAAGCCTTGAAATTCTGAAATGGTAACCGAAGAGTCTGAATCGATAACATTTTTTTTTTTAAACGTACCATCTTCAACGAATGTGTCAAACTGTTTTTGACCATATCGTTCTACTAAAAATGACTGAGAATATTTTTTACCATCAGGTGCAGTAAACTCATCTTCATCTAAGATTGTTTGTTCGCCATCTGGTATCTCTAAAAAAGTTTGGTCAGCTACAAAAGCGTCAAACTTTTCCTGACCATATCTTTCAATTAAAAATGATTCCTCATATTCTTGTCCATCTGGAGCTTTAAATCGTTTGTCAGTCATAGTTTATTTATATACATCTTTGTAAAATCGTATCGTATGTTTTTCCATCAGGACAAGTTGTAGATGTTGGTGTATCATTATTTACACCTTTTGGTTTACCACCTCTTGCTATTTTTGGTATTATACCTTGAGATAATAACTCTTTAAGAATTCCACCATCTACATTTTTAAGATACCCTTTAAGGAATTTAATAAATTTTTCACCAGAGCCTTTATTTTGGGTAGAAATTCTAGTTATTTCTTTATTATCTAGACCAATAATTTTTACTACATCACCTGTAATATCAGCTTGTTCTATAGTTAATCCAAGTTGACTAAACACATTTTCAAATGCGTCAACAAAAACTTCTTCTGTATCATTAAAATCTTTTAATGAAATTTTTTCTCCACCTTTTGTAGTTCCTGTTAGGTTTTCTAAGAATACATCTCTAGACAAGACAGGGTCTAACTCTGCTTTCTTTGGAGCAGCTTTTCTTTCAAAACCTCCAGTATTTTTTTTGAAGTCTTTTATCGTTTTACCTTTTAAGTTTTTAGTTCTCTTTATAACTGTGTCTATATCTTTCATTCCAGGAACAAGTGATGAAGAAATTGATTCGACAAATGTTGTAGGTTCAACTGGACCAGTATCAATAGTAAGTGGGTAAGAACCTGTAGTTCCATCATCAAATATCACCTCTATAGAGTAGTCAAATTTATCATCTCCAATTTTTGTTTTTGTTTTCTGTATAGACCTAACCTGATTACCTTTTATACCCTCTAAGAAACTTGCAGCAGCATTTACCTCTGATTGATTCTTGGCAAAATATAGGTCACCTATATTAGTCATTGCTAATGTGTCGTCTTTAAGTTTTGTAGCAGTTGATATTTCTGTAGCAGTAGGTTTATCAGGTTTTCTTCGTGTCTCCTTACTTCCTAGTTGCTTTTCTATTTGTCTTTTTAAATATTCAGCAGCTTTTGCTTTTTGCTTTTTACCTATTTCACTAGTTACATCCATAATCATTCTACCTGATCCTGGTTGTTGTGGGTCTTCTACCATTAATATGGCGTTTTCGTTGTGGTCATCTTTATTGAAAACAGTATCATACCCTCCAACATAATCTTTAAGAACACTTCCTACGCTATTTGGTATAACAAGCTGAGAGTTTACAATGTCATTTATCATTTTATCATACTCAGGCATCTGCCTAACATCGTCAAGAGTTCTATAATACCCATCAGCTTTTAAATAAGTTTTTGCAAACTTAGCCACCTCAGCATCTAAAGCAGACATTTGATATTTATTTATTTCTTGAGACAAAGAAAAATTTAACTGTTGAACTGTAGTAAAACTACCAGGAGTTCTATCCATAGTAACAACCTTTTTACCATCAACATCTTTCTCTTGTAATTTACCAATACTTACCTGACCATTTGTAGGGTTAATATAAGCCTCATGGTTTGAAAAGTTTGCAAACCCTTCAAGCCTAGCTAACATATCAGCATCTAGTTGAGATGTAGTTCCATTATTAAACTTCTCCATTCTGTCAGAATAAATAGCTTGGTATTTTTTCCCTAGATTAAAAAGTTGTGTAGTCCCTTCAGTAAGGTTTGCACGACCAATATTGTAATCTTTTAAACTTAACTGACCAGACTTTAATAATTTGTCTTGCATCAAACGCATCTGTTGTGCGTTGTTAGCATATGTCATGGCAAACTCATTTAACCCTCTGTGGTCTCCTTGAGGAGCTTCTGACAGGGTTAAGCTTAGTTCTGCAGTAGCATCATTAATAGCCTGTCTTTTAGACTCTCTAATGGCTTCAGCAGCCTTTAAAGAATTAACCATGTTAGATGTAATCTCTGACCAGTTTACCTGACTACTTGCATCCCTTTCTGCGTATTTATAGTATGTTGCCATTTATTTTTTAATTTTTAATATAATCCTAATCCCTGATTAATTAAATTAGCTTGACCAGGCGTAAATCCTCTCATGTATATTTGTAATTCTTGAGGTGTCATCATTGAAATATCTTGCATACTAAATTCTTGACCAATCAATTCTCCTTTTTTATTTAATCCCGCTTTGTTTATTTGATTTATTAAAGCAGTGTCAAAAGTTCCAAATTGTTTTTTCTGAAGATTAGCTAATGCTAAGTCTCTTCTATTTACATCTGTGGTTTGAACATCAAATGGTAAAAAACTTGTTGGATCGCTAGAGGGAGTCATTCCTGTTATAGTTGGTGCAGTAGCTGTTTTATATCCTGTTCCTATACCCAAGAAACCTTTTCCTGCACCTTGCATATATAATTTTTTATCATCTCTCACTGCTTGTCTTTGTAATTGTGATTGTGCTCTAGCTTCAGGGCTTTTACCATATAAATCTGTCGCTGAAAGCACTTCTGCACCAAGACTTGCTAGTTGTTGAAACCCTTGCGTCTGTGCTGCTGCTGCTGCCTGACCTGCATCTCGTGCAGCCATTTGTGCTCCTGCAACCTCACCTAAATCTAACTGAACACCAACATCACGAAGTCTTGACTCTTCTGCTGCTGCTGCTCTGTCTAATGCAGTCATCTCTTGACCCATTGCTGATCTAATTGCTTGCTGACCTTTTTGTTGTGCTAGTTGTATTCTACCAACACCTGCTGCTGCACCACGTTCAGACTCTCTTGCTGCCTCAACACCTTGTGCTCCTGCAACCAATAATGCCTCACGTTCAAGTTCATAAGGTTCTTTCTGTATAGCTAAGGCATCAAGGTAGTTGACTTCTAAACGTTTTCTAGCTGCCTCCATGGCTTTTGCTGCTTCACGTTCAGCCTTTGCTTGAGCTCTACGTTGTTTACCTGCCTGCAAAAAGGATGCACCCATTCCTATTGCCTGCAAACCTAAACCAATACCTGCTACTACTCCTGCCATAATTTTTATTTTTTATTATTAATTCAAAGATACTAATTTTAAGGAAATGATTTCATAACCTCTGATTCAATAGCAAACAACTCCACAGCTCCTGTACTGCTATTAGTTAAAGTAAACACTGCATAATGACCTAATAAACCATGTGATTCAGCAGTTCCGTTTTTAATAAAGAAATAATAAACAGAAGTTTCAGGAGGTAAATTACCTATAACATCACCAGAAGAATTTGTTATAGTGGTATCAACTACTAAATAGTTTTCTGCATTTACAATGTCTTCAACTTTGTCTGTAACCTTGCCAATTAAGGTAACAGTATTTCCAGATTTTGTATATAATAAATCTCCAATACTAATAATACTTCCAATACTTACAAGTGGAGACACACTAAAGTTAACTAAAACAGCTGACGGGTCTGTAATGTTAGCAAAAGTATTACTACCAATACCATTTGCAGATCTTAAAGAATATTGGGTTGATGTTGCTGGGTCTGAATTGAAAGCTCTTACGTAACCAAAAAACGCACCTTCTTTCAACTCAAAGTCATCTGAAGAAATAAAACTACCAAACTGTTGGTCACTATTTAAATCAGCACTCCATGAAGAGTCAGACTCTAAAGATATTGTTTTAAATATCTTATTCATTAATGGCTCATCATTAAACACCGAAATAATTTTGGAATCATAATCCACACCATAATAATTATTTCTCCTTTCATTTGTGTTGTGCCTATAAAGATTTCCTTCTTTAAATGTATAAAAATAATTATTCATTCCTTTCATCCAATCAGGGTGATATGAATAAAATGATGGAAACCCTTTCACACCATCATCATATGTTAATGTATAGTTTGGCATATTTTTAATTTATTGAGATTGACATTGTCCGTTTACACATAAACTAATATCAACAATTTGATTACTTAGTATTTCCATTACTTTAAATGTACCAGTACTCGTATTTGTGCTAGTTGCTGCATAGGCATAATACCCATCAGCTAATCCTCCAACTATTTCATCACCTATTGTTAATGTAAAATAGTCGTTTCCACTAACTGAACTTTTTGAAACACTTATTAAGTAGTTTGTTGTACAGAAAGAATTACACGTACTACTAAGACCTGATATAAAAAATCCTCCCGAACAAGCAGGTCCTGCTGTTAATGATCCTAAAACACTAGATTGTTGTTCACGATAATTAGCATTAAAAGGCTCTCTATAAAACCCATCTATTGCAGGAGTTGTTAATGCTGAGTCTTGATAAATTTGAGTAGTTGTGCTAAAAACATCACCAAGAGCCATATAAACAATAAATTCTGAGCTTCCTGCACAAAACAAATCTGATGCTGAGTTGCTATTAAATTGAAGTTTTAATCTATTTTCATTACAACCTGAACAGGTTTGTTGTGTTAATAATTTACAACCAACTAATTCCCTAGAAATTACTCCATCTGAATACCATCCATCAGGTGCACATATAGTTAAATCAACATCGGTAAATATCGCCGTTGCAGTAGATAAGCTAGGTCCATTTAAATAATAATTTCCAGATACTGCCATTTTAATTTTTTAAAGTAAAGTTCAGTAAAGTTAATATAAATTTATCACTACTTTTATCAAAGTATATTTTTATAATTGTTACAATACCTAAGCGTATAGCAATTTCGATTTTATCTGATTGTTTTGTTTTTGATTTCCAACTATTTATAAACTTCATAATTATTTTTTAAGGTTGTTCTTCACTACAACCACAACAAGAATCAAAAGGACTAGTTGTTGAATAGCAAAGGTTTGATAAAACAGGTTTTCTGTAGTCATATATTAGATACAGGTAATCACCATCATTTCCTGATGGCATAGTAAATTCTGATAAATATACATAAGGAGCACCAGTTGAGTCAACAACACCTGTTGTCGCTGCATTTATTAAATTTTGAATCGCAGCAGGTGTGTTGGCATATAGTGTTGAGCTTCTTAAATATTTAAAATTATTTGGTGGGTTAGAAAAAACAAACGTATCAGTAGGTTTTATCTTGTTAGATATTATTGAAACAACAGCACCATCAGCAGGAATTATCCCTGCCCCTTGTGGACCAGATACAGAGCTATACTGAGAAACAATAGGATAACTCGTTGATGTATTTAACTGAATTTGTTCTTGATGTAGTGGAGAAACAAAAGCTCCATCTACCCATCTATATTGGTTATGTATAAACTTTCCTGCGTCTGCATTATCCGAAACGCATACCTGAATAATTTCTATTGTATTAGCGTTAGGACAGGATAATGATAAGCTTACATTAGCAACAACAGGTCCTGTAAACGATAAATCAATCTTTTCAACTAAAACTTTATCTTTATCAATCAAAATTGTATTTACACCTTCAGATAAAATTGTTTGAGTAGAAGTTCCATCATATGTGCTTTCTAATTGAAAAATCCCTGATGTAGAAAACTCAACATCAACTGTAACTTCCACTTGTCCAACTAATTGTCCAACATTAAAACATAAAGATTCTTCACTTAGATTGTAATTAAAGAATTGATTAACCCCACAATCAAAACATTTTATATCAACAGGAAGTGATTCATCATTAATAGAGAACACATATTCATCCATGTAAGGGTCATATCCTCCAAGTTTTTGTGTTTTTGGAGACGCTATGAATTTATCCCTAAACCAAGAACGCATACCTGCTTCAGAAATAACAGTTAATTGTTCATTAGAATAAGCACTACCTGTTAGCTGAATTAATACTCCCCTCTTTTGGTCAGAAAAATATTTATTATATCCGTACACTGCAAAGCTTTCAGGATTGGAACTTATACCAAATTCTTCTAGTCTAGCTATCTGAGTTCCTAAAACTTCTGGAATAGAAGTTATTGATCCTCCAACTGCAGCATCAGACAATAAATTCTTACCTGCTAATACATAAGATATTTTATCCTCTTGTAATGTAAGCACATCTGTGCTTCTTGCAAATAATTTTTGTATTGGTCCAAACGACTCCTCTGTTCTTTTAAAATTTAAAAGACCTAAGTTAAATTCATTAAGTTTATTAACATTGCTTTCATCATTATATACACCACTGTAAGTAATATCTGCAAACCTATTTGCTTGTCTATAATCTTTAGCAGATGTAGTCGTTACCCTATTACCTAATAATAGTGGAGCTCCAACAATTGAGTCTCTAATTTTATAGCTTTCAACACCGTTTCCAAAAGAAAAACAATTAAAAAAAGATGTATCTATAATAGCAGGCTCACTTGCTGTTTGGTCTTGTACATTACCTGTATGTGAGTTTTCTAAATTTGTAGAAACTATTGTTACGTTTGCAGGGTTACTTGGTGGAGTTGAAGCTGAAACAACCATAGAACCACAATCACCTATTGTTTTTTGTTGAGAGCCTGGTTGAACAATAAGTTGTTTTGAAAGACCATCTAAAGTATATTCAAAAGAAATTGGCTGAGGTTCAGATGACCCAACAGTTGCTAAAAACTTACATCCTTCTTTTACAATATTAAAAGTTTCAGACCCTTCATACCATACGTCTGGTTGAGAATCGGAAGGCTCTGTTTCAAAAACTATAGTATTTTCTGCTCTATATACCTCAAATGTAATACAAGAGTTAGAACGTCTCTTAGGTTTTGAACCACAAGCTGTAGTTCCTGAAGTAATAAAACGTATCTCGTTTGTTCCTGGGTCTTGAAACCATGCGTAGTAGTTAATGTCTTGACTACCATTACCAAAGCCATAATTATTATTCTCGCTTGTTTTTAATATATCGTCATATTGATTTTCTATATCAGCACCTCCTCCTCCAACTTCTTGAGTTCCTGTGTTTATAATGCTACCTATATTGTCTCCATTCCACCACTCAATAATATTATCATAATCTTTAGAGGCAGTTAAAGTAGTTTCTAGTCTATACTTTCTTCTCTCACAACTTAAATTTCCATCTCCAGAACCTCTTCTTGTAAAGTCAAAGTCTATTTTTATTCTACTACCAGAAGGTATGTTAAAAGGAGTGTAATTTCCTTGGTCATCTGGTAATCCAGATAAACCTCTATATACCCCAATAACAGATTGGTTTCTTGTTTTTGAAACAGAGCATTGTTTTCCTGGTAAAATAAATGGGTTATCGCCTAATTGCACAGAAAAATCTTGAGCTTTTATTTTCATGTAAGTACCTGCAGGAATAGAAATGTCTTCACCACTAGAATTTTGAGGTGCAGGATCTAAAAAATCAGCTTCTTTAGCTTCCTTTTCTAAAACTGTTGCGTATGAGCATCTTAATAAAGGTCCTTGAGTATCAACCTTTACAATGTATCTATCACCTGTTTCAACCTTTCTTTGATTTTCTCCTTCTAATAAAAAATATGTTTCATTAGTTGTAGGGTCTACAAAATATATACTAGTGTAAATAGTTTCGTAATTGTCTCTACTAGGTTTTATAGCAAATTTATATTTTGTAGCCCAATACGGAGGCTTCTGTTGTATGGGTATTTTTACTCTAATATAGTTTTTTTTATCAGAAAATCCACAAGGTACATGTTCGCTATTCTTAGGGCTTACTAAAGCTGTAGATGATCTGTTAAAATCATCCATGTAAATAATACCTATTTCGTAATCTCTATTACTATGTAAACTTCTAGTATCACTTATTGTTTGAAAAGAAACTTCAGCAAAATTCCAACTAAAATATTCATATGCATTTTGTGTTGGATTATTAACATCATCAACTCTCCTCATACCAATTAACTCAATCCCTATGGTATTTGATCCAGGAGATGTTATAATACCTAATGGTTGATTTGCTGCTGATATACCACTTTCAAATTTAGTCCAACTAGTTGGTTGTGAACTATCTAAAATATTTGGTATAGCACAGTTAACTATATCTGTTAATGTAAAACCATCACAAGAAGTTTCAGTGTTAGGCACAGAACTATACACTGGTTTTATGTTTGCTGCAACACCTATCTTTTCTTGGAAATCTATACTTGTAGCCAATTCATATACACTATTGAAAGATTGTGGTAATACATATGAAAATATTATCTCTGTATTAACAGTCGTTTCAGAAGGTGTATTACCTGCAAATGAGTTATGAATAAAACTTGCATCAATAGATATAAGAGAACCAGAAACTAAATCTAATCCCTCTAAATCAATAATTAATTGAGCATTAGGAATATTGGTAGTTGAGCCAAAAGTGTAACCCACGTTTGCAAAAGTGTCTTCAACATCTTCAAGACCTATTATTTCTGAAACCAATTCAGTTTCAAATTCTAGTCTGACAGGAGAATTATTTAAATCAACTAGGTTATAGTTCTCAATATAGTTACCATACATCAACCTATTACCCATTAAAGTTTGAGCTTGAGCTAATAGAGGAACATTGTCATATAATCTAAGTAATTCAGAATCAGGTAGTATAGTAAATATTTTACTATTTCTAAAAACAAAAGTATAGTCAGTATTGTCAGCAAGACCTAGCTCTGATTTTTTTAATTTTTCTATAACCTTAATAACAGTTCCACTACTGTCTTTAAATAATAAATCAATAGCCGTAACTAATGAACTTCCTGAGTTGTATGTTATTATTGCAGTATTGAATCTATTTGTAACCCCTTCATTTAAATAAGATTTAGAACTAAATTCAAAAGGGTTTGTAAAAAATGCTGCTTCTGAAAATTGTGATGTAGCTGAATACTCATCATCTTGATATTCATACCTATAAGCAAATGATATAAAACGATCCTCTAAATAGTTTTCTTCACCACCACTTGTAGTAGTCATTTCAATAGTTGGTGCACTATTCGGTGGTTTTTTTATAACTAAAAAAGATTCAGAAAATATTTTTGGACCACCATCTCCATCAACTAAAGGTGTGCCACTTGGAGATTTATAGTTACGTTGTGTATTTAAAAACCTAGGTGGATTATAATTGTCTGTCCAAAACAATAAACCATCTACTAAGTTTATTCCTGTAATAAGATACTTCTCATTAAAGTTTAAAACTGTTTCGGTAGGAGCTGTTCCTCCTTTTGAAACACTAATTACATGATATACTAAATTTTCTGTAGATGAATTATACGACAGGATTAAATCTAGTTTACCTGTTGGAGATGACGTAAACCCAGAGTCATGAATAAACCAATATAAAGTTTCGTTAGCTCCATCTTCATATGCACCAATGCATCTTGCATTGCTACTTAAAAGTTCTCCTTGATAACTTATACTTGTAAGCTTGGTGTTACCTTTTGAATTTTCAAGCGTACCAACTTCTGTAGATTCAGAAGAACCTAACCGAACATTTAAGGCATCAATATATTGACCATTTGGAACAAGTCTTTCATCAACAGACTTATTCATTTTACCTGCTATAAAATTTCTTTGAACTGTAGCCATATTATTTTATCCACTTATCTCTACCTCTAAGATTCATTAATAATCTCCCTGGGTGTATATTACTTAATCTTATTTTTGCGTTTCTCAGAAGTGCTGATTTAGCTTTCCTAGCTCTATTTACTACGTATTCTTGAACACCTAACTTACTGTTTAATATTTGATAACTAATATAAGCATACACATAGTCTTCAAATAACTTATTTACAGTTACTTGTGTGTCATCACCACCTTCCATTCCATCAGATATATACTCTAGTATACAGCTTTCATTTGCCATAGTGGAATCAAAGTTTATTACTCCTGACTTTTTATCAATTCTAAAAGTAGGATTTGCATTTGCGGTTTCTGTGTTGAGTCCAAACCTAGCCCCAACAGGAAAATCAAAATACCAACATCCTTCATATTCATATCCCATTAATCCATTGTATTGACTCAAAGTATTTAAATATATACTTGGTTTTTGACCTGTAATCCTTGAAAAATCTAAAGGAGAATACTCAGGCTGTAAAGCTTTTCCATCTTGGTCAAAAAGAATTCTATTATCATTTGCTTGAAGATAAGCCTTAGCAGAATTAACTTGAATATTTTCTACCATTGGTCTTATAACACCATCTTTATAGTAAGATACTCTAACCCAATTAACATAATCAGATGGTAATATAAATCTAAGGTCTTCAGAAACATTTAATTGCAATACTTTTATTTCTTTAAAAGCATCATAATTTAATTCTTGTATTGCTCTTTTTGCGTGAAAAAGTATCTTATACCTTTCTTCATTGTTCACCAAAGAATGGTTTCCAGAGTACATTAACTGATAGTTTACAACTATATCTTTTAATGATACATACTGATATGACCCCCAATTAGCATTTTCAGGAGCATTACCTCCATTTTCATAATATTCGTATTGGCTGATGTATGACATAATTATTTTTCGCTATTAGTTTCAGCAGCTTTTTCAACCCCTGCATATTGAACAACTGAAGCCTCTCTTATTGACACTCCTGCATACTGTAATATTTTCATTGTTAAATCAGTAGCATCATCTGGAAACAATTCAAAATCTTGATAGTCAGGTTGAGTTTGGTCAAACACTGGCTCACTATTGTTACCTAAATCTACATAAGTCCATTTTGGAGGTTTAGGATAACGAATATATTGACATGTAACTGTTGGTGCTACCGATAATAAGGGATATATTGTTGCAATATTTTTTTGAGTAGTGTACGCAGGAAACATTGTAGATGGTGCAGTTAAAGGTGAAGAGTTAAGAAGTAATATCTTACTTTGACTAACTCTTTCTAACTCTGTATTTCCTATAAAAATTTTATTAATTAAATAAAAATCTGAACCTGTAGTTGAAAGTGATGGTAAGAAAAAGCTATCTGTAGCTGGTCCGTTTTGAGTTAAGTTTGATGTTACAGAAAAAAAATCTATAACTTCACTATAACCTTTTTTAATATCAGCATATCCTGTTCCAGAAGTTCTCTGATTCTCTTTATTTGTTTGATAGTTATATGCATAAAAATAATCCTCAAACAAATCCATTTGAGCTTGTTGTGCATATAGATTAAAATCTTGTGGAGAGATATAGCCATAATTGTTCTTGTTTAATACGGCTAAAACTGTATTTCTAATATCGTTTATCATCCTAACTATTATTTACACAAATATAATCAAAAAAAAAAAGGTCTTAAAAAAGACCTCCCTACTTAGTGAATCACAAAAAAAATTATTATTAACTAACTATTCCATTAAATTCTCTAATACTTTTAATGCCTCAATTCCTTCGTCAGATTGGAAATATGATGACACTATATATATTGGGTCTTCTCCAAAAGGTATTACACATAGTCGTGTCTTATTAGTTTTGGTAGCAAACCATACTTCTTTGTTTTTATTTCTGTATTTAATAAGACCTTGTTCAAACAACTTATGTACAGTTCCTTGTAGCTTTAATGCAGGGTCGTTTATAACCGACATGAAATCTTGAGGCTCTCTCTTAGCATAAACTAAAATATCTCTCTTCATCTCATCCGTACTAATTTTAGATGGGTCTTTTTGAAACAATACTCTTGTTAAGATTTCTAGTTGCGATATAGATAAAGAACGAGCTTCCATCATTGCATCAATCTCTATGTTAATGCTTTCAACAATCTCTTGAGCATCTTTTGCATTATCTAATTCTTTAAACTTAATTCCATTGTGTGGGTGAACATCTAAGAATTTTTGTAATACCTGGTTAGATTTAGGTACTCTTAAAAATCCATCTTCAAAAACAACAGGTTCTATAATTGCATTACCATCCTGCTCATCTACAAATGGTGATTTTTGGTTTCTAGCATAACGCAGTTCTCTGTTTATCTCTTTTTCAGGGTCAAACCAAAGTAATGGAAATCTTCTAGTGTGTCTTGTTGCAAGCATAAAAGATAAAGGTGCTGCATTCCTTGTTAACTTGTAGACCTTGTCTACTCTTTGTACTGTAGTTTTCATTTGATATAATTTAATTTAATTTATAAAAAAGGAGTCTCTTTGAAGAGACCCCCTTTCATTTGTTGGTATTCTTAATCTTGGAAGATGAAGAAGTTATTTGCACCTAAAGTACAAACTGCTCTTTCACTCAAGAAGTTTACTTCCATCGCATCTAAGTCAGATGTTCTTGCACCTCCTGCTGAACCAGTGATCCAAGTTTTGTAACGTCTGTCTTCAGTTTCAGAAGCTCTGTATCGAACATGTAAGAATGGTCTCTTAGCATTCTTTCCAAGAACTTGGTCATAAACAGTTGTAGAACCTGCAGGAACTAACAATCCGTTAATACTTCCTGTACCATCAACTCCCCCACGCATTGTTGCGTCGTTTAAGTATTTCCAGTCAGACTTATAAAAGTCATAACCTCTACGGAATCCTGTGAATCCTAAGTTAAGTGCCATCTCTTTATCATTGTCAAAAAGACCATAAGAAGTTCCACCTGCTCCATAAGAGTTTTGAGCTGCTAACATATCATCGATGTCAAATCCAAAGTTTCTGTTCAAGAAAATTACATTCTCTTCAATAGCACCTTGTTTGTCTAAACGTGAAATGATTGCGTCAAAGTCTGCTAAAGAATCAGGGTTTCCACCTGCCCATACATTACCTCTTTGTTGTACTACATAGAATACACCTTCAGACCCTTTGTCTCCAACTTGGTCAGAAGTAGTTTGTGTAGCAACACCAGAACCTGCATCAGCAGGAACTGCTTCAATCATTGAAGTTTCTAAATAGTCATCGTAACGTAAACGAGTTTCGTGCTCAGACTTTAAGTACCATAAGTAACCTGTTGCTCCATTTTCAGTAGTAACCTTAATCCATCCGATTTGAGCCATATCAGAACCTGATACTGCATACTTATCTTTGATGATAATTGGAGAGTTTTCAAAGATGAAATCGTCAGCTTCTAATGAACCTTGCATTCCATTTGTTCCTTTCTTAAATTCAGAACCATAGATGAAAATACTTGCATCAGAATTTCCTAATCCTGAACCACCTGTATAACCACCTGCATCGTAGAATGCAACAGTGAATCGGTTGTTTGCAATGTCAACTGCTATTACAATAGCTTTGAACTCACCTGATCCATCGTTGTTTACAACAACAACTGTTTGACCAACTCTAATTGCAATCTGAACTGTTGCACCAGAACCTGGTTGTACAGTTGAACCTGCAGGGTTAAGAACGTCATTTACTTGGAAAACTGATTCTCCATTTGCTACTACTGCTGCAGTACCACAATCAACGTACTTGGTGTGTAATCTTCCTTGCTCTGCCCATTTTATAAGGTCTGAGTTAGAAGGCATTTCTGCTCCTACCATTCTAATGAATGAGGAGATTGTTCTGTTACCATATCTTTCAAATTCTTTTTCGTAAGTATCTGGTAAATACTGATTCAAAAAGTTGAAGTCAGTAATGTAATTCGAAGCCAAAGGTGTTTGATGCGAACTTGGTTGCAAATCAAAACCTGGCGTAGCTTGGACTGATCCTGCCATAATTTTTATTTTTTTAAATTAATTATTTTCTTTTTATACTTCTAATTTTAAGTCCTCTCCCATTGTCTGTGTTTAAAGACTTAAATTGTGTTCCTCCTTTGCTTGTCACTTCTGGTGCTCTACGATCAGACATATTTATATTTTTTGTCTTACGCATCACATCTTCTGTGGCATTAGCTTTACCTTGCTCATAAAAGAACTGGGCAAATTTTTCAGGATTCTTTGCAATTGCTACACTTCTATGAAAACCTGCAGAATCTTTTAAAAGACCATTGTCATCTAAATACTTGGTTGCCCAACCACCTGGATTCAACGCATTCTTTTTTAGTTCTTCTACACTTCCTGGAGAATAAGTTAATGTATCTTCACCTATCTTAAATTCAAAACCTTTGAACTCTGGTGTAAATACCTCTAACGTTTTAGAGTTATAAACCTCTCTTTTTCTCTCAGTCTCTTCTTCATAAGACTTCGCATTTGCGATGTATTGCCTATAGCCTTCCATTTCTTCATCAGAGACATTTGAAGTCTGCGTTCCCCTTGACTCAAGTGGTTGCTTATACTTCTCTTGCATTTCTTTGAAGTAATCTTTTGCTTTAGCAATAGCTTTTTTCTTCTTTAGCTTAATTTTCTTTACGTCTGCTTCTTCATCTATGTCTTCATCAAAAGAATAATCATCCATTAAAGTTTCAATATCTTCTTCATCCAGACCATCTTCCGTAGCACGTAAATAATCTCTAAGTAAAGAATCAGGGTTTACCTCATCAAAATCTTTTTGTAGTTCTACAAAATCTTTGATTCCTCTCCCTGTATCTTTTTTATATTTAAAGTAAGCAGCGACATCTTCAGGTAACTCTTCCTGAGTTTCTCGCTGACTCATTAACTCATCAAATGAATTAATTTCTTTATTATATCTTTTACCAATATATGAAAGAACGTCTTTCTCGTTTAATTCAGCAGGCTCTTCAACTTTTGGCTCTTCAACTTTTGGCTCTTCAACTTTTGGCTCTTCAACTTTTGGTTGGTCATCTTGAAGACCTTCTTCATGCTTATCTAAAAGCTCTTGTTCTACCTGTTGTACAGACTTTTCTTCTCCTACTGTTACTTCTTTTACTTTGAATTCCATATGATTAAATTTGATTATTACAAATATAAGAAAAAAATAATACTGATTTTAGACATTATCTAGGATTGAATTCAGCTAAATCAAATCCATCTAAACTGTCTTCGTTAGATTCAAATCTTTGTGGTGGTAAATTATTTTTTCTTTGATTTATTAGTCTTGACTGTTCTTGATTAGCTTGAGATATTCTAGCAGACTTTGCATTTTCCCTTTGAGTTTCTCTTTGAGAAAGTGCTTTTTCTGAAATGTCTCTTAACTTCATATTATAATCAAACTCTTCAGCCATTAATTTACTTTTAAGCATAGCCTCATTATTTTGCTTTTCAATCTCAAAAGCTATCTCAGCTTGTTTTAATTGCATCTTACCTTGTATTTCAGCTTGTTGCTTTTGCATCTCCATCTGTGATTTCATCTCTTGTGACTTTAATGCTTGTTGAGCTTGCATTGCTTGAGCTTGCATCGCTTGTTGTTGTTGCTGCTCTTGTAATGCCTTACGTTTTACTTTAAGTAATTGATTAGCTAGTTTGATATTTTTTATCTCCCTAATATCAATAGCATCTTCTAGATTAATATCACCCTTAGATAAAGCCATTTGTATGTTAGCTTCTAATTGAGCCTTTTGCTCTTCATCTGGAGCTACTTCAATAAAAATACCAAAATCATAAATATATAAGTCTTTGATATCATTAAGTATACTAACATTATACTTACCTATAGCATTAGCAAAATCATCCTTAAAATCTGCATACTGTAAAATATCTGCAACCCTGTAAGTTATAGCTTCAGCTAAACTTCTGTATATGTATAAAGAACCTTCAAGTATATGCCTGGTTGCAACATTAGAATTTAAGGCAGCTAATTTTTGTAATCCAACCAACGAGTTAGGATCAGGTGAAGATGCATCTCTAGCTTCATTTAATCCAGTGACTTGCCTTATCATATTTAAATAATGATTATAGTTTCCAATAAGCATTTGTGTTTTACTTGCACCTGAGCTAGATTGTAATTCTTTAATTGGAACTTTACCTTGATTATAGTCTCCATCTTGCGTATAGCTTCTACCTATAACAGAACCTGTTTGGAAATATAATCTTAATGCATCTTCAGGATTATAAGCATTACCTGTTCCTAGGTCTACTTCATTCAATCCATCAGCATCAATATATACTCCATCAGGAACTACTCTTGAAATTACTTGTTGTAGTTTTAAGTGTGTTATTTGTATCAAGTCTGCAAATGGAATCATACGTCTAGTTAAAGACTCAATAACACCCTTGTACATTCTTGGAGCAACTGCTACGTAGTTGGGTAATGCATGTTGTTGAGCTGATTTAGGTCTTACCATATTTTCTGCAAGCTCCCACTTGAGTAAAATATTTGTACCCATAACCATAATACCATCATACCATACGTCAATAGTTTTTTCTATTTTTTCAAACCTTCCTTCTTCCATCATTTCCATTGGAGGATTGAATTGGTCATCTTTCTCTATTATTTTTGTTCCTCCGTTTTCTAATATTTTTTTCTTATACACTACTTTCTTGGTAGTCTTATAATTAAAATACATAAGAGTAACAGTGTCTCTATAGAAAATATCATTTTCATAAAACTGAGCTACATTGTAATAGTCATACCAACTCTGAGAATACTTAGATATTTCCTCTAAATCGTCTTCGGTTAAAGACTGGTCAATCTTCATTAACTCAGTAATTGGAAGTGTTTTAATTTCACCCCAATAGAAACAATCTTTAAAGTGAGGGTCTTCAGTGTAACTATATACAATATTTGCCGGGTCTACATATTTAACTTCAACACCTGCACCTGGTAAAAAATCATGTTTTGTACAACCTATTCCTAAAACAGTTAAATCATAGTCAACTCTTTTTCTAACATCGTTGTAATGGTTTTCAGCAAAAATAGTGTTTATAGCTTCTTCTTCAGCAATTTCAATAGCAGGCTTATATTTAAGCTGCATGTATAAGTTTAATTCTTCATCTGTTTGAGGAAGGTCATCAGGATTAATAATGAAAGGATCAGCTCCAGTTTCTTTCTGAACAATCTGTAGAACATCTTTAGCTGCTGCCTGACCTTGTATCATATCTTGATACTTGCTTCTTTGAGATTGAGACATAGCATCTTCTGCATATGCCTTTACATCAAACAACCTGTCGTTCATTCCATTAACAACGACATCTACAAATTTAGGGATAATAGGAACAGGTGTCCAGTCTAGATTCAAGTAGCTTAAATCACCATCAACTGCAAGTTCATTTTTATACTTAGCAACCGACTGCTCACCTCTAGCATATAGACGTAACCTGTAAAAGTCTCTCCATTGATTGTAGTACCTACATTGATTTCCATCTTTTTTAAACCATTCATATTGAATAGCTTGACCTATTTGTAAGCCAAATTCATCTGATGCTTTTTCACTATCAGAAACAAACTGACTTGGAAACCCAACAGAGGAAACATTTATTTTTATGTCTTTCATTTATCTAATTATTTCACTACGACTTCCTTTATTGTTGTATCTAGCAAAGTTAATAATAATATTTGATTGTTTTTTTACAGGTTGATAAAGGTGTCTTTGGCAAGCCATTACTGCTAAACCTGAACTTATAGACGCATCAAACTTGGTTCTATTACTAATATCAAACTTTGCCCAATCTTCTAAAGTTCTACTAAAAGGCATATATCCCATTTCATCCTCTTTAACTAATCCTATGTATGATTCAATATAAGACTCAATAGCTGCTGCGTGAGCTTGTTTTACTGCTTCACTTGAGTTAGGTATACCCCCAAGTTCTTTTTCTGTCTTAGAGAGTTTGTGTTTAAGTTTGTCTGGTCTATTAATACTAAACCCTCTATATCCCCTATTCTTAAAATGATATAATAATCTCGGTTTATTATTCTCTACTAATATAGGCATTCCATAAAATACACATGCCATCAATACTTCTTCAAAGAATATCTCTGCAGTTTGAGGTCTTGCTACATACTCTAAAAAAAACTGATTACTAGGAGCATCATCCATGTTAAACTTAGTTAATCCATGTAAAGCACCGTTGGATGCTCCACCTCCAACTGTACCAGATATATCATAGCTATCGCAACCAAAAGCACCAAGATGTTCATTTGCAGGAAAAAAATCACCTCTATGGTTTTTTCTATATCTATTCTGCATATTCTTTTTAGGAAGCCAACCTACTAAAAATCTTCCCCTGTTGTTAGGAGTCCACACTACTTCAGTGTCTTTGATTCCATTCTTCCAGGAGAAAGAGCCACGAGTTGTATGGTGTTCTTGTATAAGTGAATCATTGTAATCTATCTGTTGATATATTCGTGTAAGATTAAATAACGACTGTTTGCTTTCATCCCTGAATGCATGGGATTCAGTTCTTGGAAATTGTCTGTAGAACTCATTTAATGCGTCAGGATCATTCTTTAAACTTTCAACTTCGTTGTTCCAGTAATCTATAACATCATCCATAGGCATACCATACTCATCTATATAACCTTCAAAGTTCCACTCCATAGGGATGAAAAGTGAATATAACCCACTTTTGGTTTGACCATTATTACTTCTTTCATGTGGATTAGAGTCATAATACAGTTTCTTAAATTCTTCCCCTCCTTTACTAAGGGAGTTAGAGGTTGAACCCATCATGCATTTACCAATTATTCTTCTACCCAACCTTAAACAAGTTTTGGTAACACGATAATTATTAAGTATATTGTTAGGTTTTAGCCATTTACCACTTTCATCATGAGCTAATAATAAAAGTTTTTCCCCATCATAAGAGTTGTCATCTGTATTTTTCCAGTCAATGGTTGTATCAAGACCTTCCATCTCTTCATCATCAACATCGTACATATTCTTTTTTGTAATCTTTGATGCAGGTATTCTAAAAGCTAATTCAGTTTTTGGTTTATCCATACCATCCTGGACAGGTTTAAAAAAGAACGGATAATTTCTTACAATTGGAACAACCTTGTCAGTAAACATTTTTTTCGCATCAGAACCAGACTTAGATAATATTCCTATACGAGAGTTTTTAGATATTGTTCCAACATTTGCACATTCTTCAGATGCCATATATGAAAAACCTGAACGTCTAATTTTTAAATATATCATACCAAAGCATCGAGGGTCTGCTTTACATGCCTCCCAAAAAATGTAAAAGATTCTGTTAGCTTCCCTAAAATCTGGATAACCAACATCAATTTTTGTCCATTGAAGGTACATATAATGTGATCCAGTTATATATGTACTATTGTTATTGTTTACAAACCAATAACCTTGCTCTCTTTTATCGAACTCACTTTCAATATAGTCTACCCATTGAGCTTTAAAGGTATTAGGATGTTCATTCCATTGAAATATAGATTGTATTTTTAAAAGTGACTTTGGTGGCTCTTTTCTTTCCCACTTGTTGTTGTCTCTTTGAAGAGACTCTGGAGCTTTAGGTAATCCAATTCTAAGTCCGTTAATTTCATATACCTCACCGATCTCTCCTGTTTTAGATATTACAACAACATCATACTTTTCATCATAGCCATATTGCCATGACCTGTTCCTATTCTTTTTTTTAAGAATACCTTTAGGTATGTAGTTATCTACAACTCTGTATAAACTATGAAGACCTTCGTTCTGCAAATCCTTGTTTGGTATCTAGTTTACTTGGACCTCGTGCTTCGATTTCCATTAAATTTTTTTCATTCTCTATCCTAGTTAGTATATCGAAAGCATCAAATATAGCTAACTTTTTAGTAGCTGCAGCATTCTTTAATCTATCAGCAGCTAACTCATCTTCAGGGTCTGGCTTAATTATATCCTCCTTAGCAACTTTAATTAGTTGCTCTACGGCTCTCATCCCTGCCTGAATAATATTCTTCTTTAAAGTTTTTGAGTTCATTGCGATTGGGATTATATTTTATCCTTCATAATTTTATTGTTATTTGATGATCAAACATTCGATAAAGTTTTTCACCATCCACTTCAAACTCATACTCGCTTTCTGGTTTAAAACATATTTTATCTCCTGGATTCACATTTTGTGAACGTAAATACTCATTGCTATACTTTATTTCACCCACCAATGGCTCTTCGTTAGTATTTTTATATAAATAATAATCTTCAGTAGGAACAGGTTTTGTAAAGCAATACCTTCCATTAGTATTCCACTGTTTGCCATCATGATACATATAAAACTGATCAGGCTCAACAAAAAACAAATCGTTCATAAAATAACTTCTACCACTTTTTCTTCTACCCTGCATGTCATTGTAAAACTTAAAAACATTGTGATGAACTAAAAGTTTATCTCCTGGTTTTATAGGACCATCATAAACGATAGGTATGGATACTACCTCAGCAATACGATTAGATGCTTTATGATTTTCCTCTGAGGTGCTTGTTATAAAGTCTACTCCACCTATATTTTTTGTATTGTTATATCTTTTATTGTCTAAAGGAGTAGTGATAAATAAGTAAGGTGATTTCATTAGAAGTTAATATTATATTCGACAGACACAGGCATATTAATAAACTGCTTCCACAAAACAACTTCTTTGTTATATGTAGATTCAATCCATACTTTAAAGGCATCGATGTTTTCATCATATCTTATGTAATGTATTTTGTAAGTACCTTTTAATATTTCTTGCCCAACAACATAATGCATAGCTCCTCTTTTATAGTCAGGACCTATTGCTATCTTACGAATATCATTCATTTAATTAAATTTAATTTATAACAAATATAATCAAAAAAAAATACCCCTAAATAAATAGAGGTATTCTAAGCGAAGAGGTGACATTAATTGCACACATCTCAAGGATGTGATACTAATTGCACACATCTCAAGGATGTGATACTAATTACGCACCTCGCATATTTTAAAAAACTCTTGAAGCAGGACCATTAGAGCCTTGTGTTAATGTATATCCTGATACAATTTTATAATTATTAATGTTATATTGATATTTTAACATTACTGCGTTTGATAAATTTCCAAATATGTATGGCAGCTCATGGTTCGAGTTTGTCCATGTAGGGTTTGGAATACCTATAGCAAATTTCATTATAATCTGTGATGTTCTTTTATAAGTTGGATCATACTCGGCATTTACATTAGCAGCAGGTCTTATAACTGAAAATCTTGTACCCCAAAAATCATCTGTTGTTGTCGCAGGAAGTGATGTAACTTCTGTATTCGTACTATCATACAAAAATCCTAAAGGATTAAAAGGAACTTCAATATATGTAGTAGGTCTTAGCGAAGCAAAGTCAGTTATTAGTGATCCTGTTTTAGCTATTTTTAATTCACTATTTATATCCCATTCTGTTGGAATAGGAAATAAAACCTGACTATCACTATTAGTAGTTTGTAAAGTTGATGCCCAATTACTACCTGGAAAGTTAGTTCTTTGATAAGCCCCACTGTTATGAGAAGGGTGAACAAAATTTGCCCTTTTCATAATATACGTTGGATTTATATTTTTAATTTTTTGCTTTTTATATCTAAACATAAAAAGTCTAGGATTTTGAGATAACCAACCTGTTTCTTTAGGTTTTTGCATAGCCACAAAAGCTTTATTGTTTTTTGTGGTTTCATCAACATATGGTCTTTTTAAAACATACATGTATGGTGTTGGTATGCTATTGGAATTACTGTAATTAGATATACCATCAACTGTAATGTTTTTTGTTGCATTTTGAAGAGACCCGCTTGTTTCTGAAACAAGAATCTTATCATCACCCTTAGGTGTCACTACACTATAGTTGGCTATTTTACCCATAATTATTTTTTAGTTACATCTCCCGTCTTTAAATTGATGATAGAATCTTTACCATATTTTTCAACAAGAGTGTCTTCCATCTTGGAAAATTCTAATTGTAATTTGTTTACTTGACTTAATAGTCCGTTCTTTTGAAGCTCAAGTTCACTTATGGCTAATTTATATTTAGTTAATTGCTCATTAGCTTTTTGCAAATCAATTAACTCTTGCTCAGTTAATTTTACGTCTTGACTCATTTTATTAAATTTAATTATTTATACAAAAATACTATTTTTTATTTTTAACTTTTTCAAATGACCTGCCTCCAAAATAAGCTGAGATTACAGTAATTAAAGTTATCTGTAAAAGGTCTGTCCATTTATCTTCTACATTAAATGTTATAAAACCTGCATCAATGAATACCATAACTACTGTAGATATCACTAAAAATAACAACACTAAAGGTCTTACGTTTTGAGTAAGCCAAGAAGCTGAGTTGTCAGAAACCCATCTTTCAGTAATATTTTTTTCCATGTCTGCTTCGTGTTTCATAAACAGCTCAGTCATTTCTTTTTCAAAAGCATCCTTTTCTTCTTTGGTTCTTACAAACTTGTCTACTATTCCTGCAAGTCCTTCAGCTACTCCTGTGGCTGCACCACCAAAAATTTTTTCTAATATTTTTTTCATAATATTGAGTATTGTTCTTGAACATTAAAACTAGGACAAGCTTTTGGTGAAAACTCATTGTGCCCATGGATAGTGGCACTCGGAAACATTTTCTTTAATGTTTTCAATAAAAGCAATAAACTTTCTTTTTGATTTTCAGTTCGAGTGTCCTTTGGGGTTTTACCATCTTTTTCTACTCCTCCAATATAGCAAACACCTATAGATGATTTGTTCATGTTCTTTACATGAGCTCCTATCTCATCTATCATTCTGCCCATCTCTATTGTCCCATCAATTAAAACAACGTAATGATATCCACAGCCTCTCCATCCTCTAGCTTTATGCCATCTATCAATTACCTTTACATTAACAGAATCATCGCCTTCTCTTGTAGCGGAGCAATGAATTATTATTTTGTCGATATCTCTCATCTACCTTGTCCTCGGTATTTTTGTTTATAACCATTTTCACCCTTAGAGGCATTCTTAGAATGTACTACAGGTCTTTTCTTGTTAGTTTGTTTTATATATAAACGAGTTTTTTTTATTCCAATTACTATCTCTTCTTTTTTAACAGGCATAGGCGATATTAACATCGCTGCTATAATTAAAAAAATAAATGAGATTACAGATTTCATAATTACTTATTTTCATACAAGCGAGACTCGAGCAGTTTTAATGTTTCTTTTATTTCTTGAACATCCTCTTTCATAGCATCAACATCTTGCTGAGTTAGCATAATAGTTTTTCTTACTATCTCGTCTTTGTATTGATATTCTTGCTGTGATATAACAGGGTCAGGCTTCTCCATAGCTAATGCTATGTCTGCCTTTAAACTAAAATAAACACTCAATATACTTACTAAAACAAACCCCAATCCTGCGGCATCTTTAATTGTTAGTTTTAACTGAGTATCTTTCGTAATCTCACTCATCTTTAAATTGTAATATTTCATAGTTAACTTCTATATCTAATAAATAAGAATTTGTTTGTATAAATTCCATTGTGCAAATTTAAAAAAAATAAAATAATTAATTTATTAAAAAATCTATGGAGTACATGCAGTAAAATTAGGCTTTGGTTGTGTCCATGAGGTAGTACCATAAGCAAAGTTTGTACAGTAAGTCACATTACCCACACTCCATCCACTTAAATCTTGGTTATAAGATGTTGCATCTTGAAACATAGAAACCATATTAGTTACACTAGATGTATCCCAAGAGCTTAAATCTTGGTTAAAAATAGAAGCATTATTAAACATACTTAACGTAGTAGTTGCACTACTTACATCCCAAGAGCTTAAATCTTGGTTAAAAATAGAAACATTACTAAACATATTATTAAAATTAGTTACACTACTCACATCCCAAGAGCTTATGTCTCCGTTAAAAGAAGTAGCGTTTTCAAACATTTGACTCATAGTAGTAACACTACTTGTATCCCAAGAATTTAAGTTTTGATTAAAAGAATTTGTGTTCCCAAACATTTTAGCCATACTAGTTACACTACTAACATCCCAGTTATTTAAAGGTTGATTAAAATCACGACACTGATTAAACATATCATTCATACTAGTAACACTACTCACATCCCAATTTTCAATAGGTTGATTAAAAGAATCTGCATTCTCAAACATAAAACCCATATTAGTTACACTAGATGTATCCCAAGAACTTATATCTTGGTTAAAAATAGAAGCATTACTAAACATAAAAAACATATTAGTTACATTAGACGTATCCCAAGAACTTATATCTCCATTAAAAGTAGATTTATATGCAAATGCAAATCCCATATCAGTAACTAGACTCACATCCCAATCTTGAATTTTACCATAGGGTGCTAGGTCGTAATCCCCATTAGGGTCTTGTGCTAATATATCTGTAATAGCTTGATTAAATGTAGCGTCAGTTAGAGGTAGAGAACCACCTCCCCCTGAACCAATTACTGTTGTAGACCCTATACCTGCTGCAATGGATATATACATACTACCAAAGTGCTAATATGTCAGAAGCAGAAGTTCCTGTCGAATAAACTCTTACTACGTTTACTGGTAGAAAACCTCCGTCAGGAAATTGTGCAAAAGTTACATCATCTCCACCTGCAGTTAATACTCTAAGGTTTCCTCCATTCCCTACATATAAAACACATCCATTATTCCCTCTTCCACTTTGTGAAGAAACGCTAGGTATATCATCAGTATTAGATGGAATAACTGCAACCGCCCTGCTTGTTTGTAATTTTTGGTATGCCATTTTCTTTTTTTTAAATGTTATTATTTATTATATGGAAACATTCTGTTTAGAGAATCTCTCCTTTGTCCGCACCCGCAGTCTTTGCCAGTAACTTTAGTATAAGCTTGAGCTACTCTATCTGCTCCAACTGCTCTCGCAACTTTTGCAACTGTATCTCCGAAGCCTATTTGTTTTTTGTTGAGTGTGTCTTTTCGTTTCATCCCTACAAAAATAATTAATTTATTTTATTAACTTTTATCCCCCAAGTTTCTGAAGGAGATGGAGGAGGCACTGTAAAAGGTTTTTGTGTTTTATCTTCTGTTGACATTTCTTTATTGTTTTATCATTAATATTCCTACTGCATTTAATGGAGCCACACCCGTACCATCTGTTTGATAAATTTGACCTGTTGCTAATCCACCTATTCCTGCTGCTGTATCATCTGCATATGCAGGAAGACTATTTGTAAAAGTTAAACCACCTGCTGTGGTTATCGGCATATCAGCAGTATTTTTTATAAAGTGAGCCTCCGTGGTATTTTCTCCTACTGTAAATCCACTTGCATCGTGATCAATACCTACATATTCATTTATTGTACCGCTATAACTTTCTTCTAAATCTGCATTAAGGTATAGCTGACGCATACTTTGGTTTACCGAAACATTGTTGCCTATATCCCATTCCATATAAATGCCATACAAGTAATTGATATCTAAGTTGTCGGTCTTAAGAACTACTTTATTTTTCTGAGATATCCAAAAATCAGAACCTGCAGACGGGGGAACTCCTGTTCCTGCTTCTGAATTTATATCATTGCTTAAGCCATATAAATTTGCAGGAGGGTATATGTTTCCATCATCAGCTACTTTGATTCGTGTAGAACATGCATCTCCTAATATAAAATAAGCATTGCCTGCGCCTTGATAAGCAAGTCTGTTTTGTTGACTTGCGAGTACAGTTGTAGTTTCTGACTCAGGAGTATTAATGTTAAAATTATTATACATCTGATAAACGTACCCACCTATAGGAGATGAACCTTTCGTATTGAGGGAGTAAATCCAATTAAACATTCCGCCTGTATCTACTCCATCATAGTCAAACTCTTCTAAGATAGTAATCTTAGTGTTTTCTAAATTAATAGGAGGTAATTCTGGTAATGTTTCATATGACTGAGGATAGTTTAATTCAATCTCAGTAAATGAAGTAGTGATTTCTTCCATATCAGCCACCATTACTCGGCTATTTAAAAGTTTTGACTTTTTTAGTTTTGTGTTTACTTGAGGCGAAACAAATCCGCTTTTCCATCCTGCTGGTACTTTCATATTTTACTTTTTATAATTACACAATTCATTTGGACAAAATTCAACTGAAACAATAAGCTTTACTAACAACGCATTCCATAAGCACAAATGATTACCTGAATAAGCATGTCCTGTAATTTTCTTAGCCATTCCCATGATACAAATATACTAATATTTTCCTTGCCTATTTTTTGGACTAGATTTTGTGCTTCCACCTTTACCTGCCCATAAGTTTTTACATGCCCAGTATCTTGCAGTTAATTTATTTTTTGCCGTACCACACTTGTGTCTAGCTCTAAAACTTTTTCTAGCTGCTGAACTATAGTTGTGTCCATAACCTTTAGCACCAAAGTGAATTAGTTTTTCTTTTCCACCTGCACAAGCTTTAACCATTTTCTTTTTTCCTGCTCTATCTGAACGTCTTGGCTTGTTACAAGCCATTTTACTTTTATCTGCCATTATGTTGATTTTGCTTGAATTACTACCCAGTTACTACCATCAGACCATACTGCACATCCGTTATATGGTTTGTTTATTTCATATGTTGCACCACCATCAATAGTTTCACCAACAGGTGCAGCTATATCAACCTTATCATTTGCAGTAACAGTGGAGTTATTTACTATCCTTAAAAACCTATAAGGTATTTCAGTTGCTGAAGGTAACGTTAAAGTATAAGTCCCTGATCCACCAACCCAAGAAATATCTACAATATTTTTAGATGTTGATAATACAGAACTTCCTCCAGGTGTCGCAGTGATAAACTCAGGAACTAGACGTGTAACTGAATTATCTTGAATAAAAATATTTATAGATTCACCTAACTCTTCAAGAGTATAAGCATCTCTAATTGCATTAGCCTGTGCAGAGCCTTTGTTCTGAGTATCTACAGAGGGTGCTACTCCATGAAATTTTGTTCCGTTTGGTATTATTGCCATTACTTAGTATATTTTTTAGTTACTCGTGCTGCGTTGGTGTTTGAAACAAACTGCTTCTTGCCGCCTGATGCTTTTTTCTTTCTAGCCGTCTTAGCCCTTTCTCTTTTGCTTAATGCCTTAGCTTTAGCTAATGGAAGACATCTGTCTGGGTTTTTTTTGTTTTTACTTGTACCACAAGCACCTTTGATAGAACCATCAAGTCCTATACGAACCCATTTTTCTTTTCTCCACTTAGCTAACTCACCCATTAATCTTTATATTTTTAAAAGTTAATCTATACATTAAACTATTCCATTGATGCTTTAGGTATTCTATAATTTTTTTGATTACTTCTTCTTTTTACCTTTAGCGTAGTTAGGGTCTTTACAGTACTTACTTGCAGCCATGTTTGCATACGCAGATGGGTACTTGTCAAATGTTCTTTTTGCCCAGGCAATTCCTGCAGGACAAATCTTGTTTCCTTTTGTTCTACCTTTCTTTGCCATTACTTTTTACCACATTTAGTGTAAACGCTATTTGCTATCTGCTTGTTTGATGGTAATCCAAACTTTTCTGGTTTACCTCCCATACTTTTATTTGCTTGAGTAAAATAAGGTTTTAATTTTTTTTTCATAATTACTATCTTTACAACAAAGTTAATAAATTAAATTTTATGAAATTAGACTACTTAAAATACTGGAGGGTAGTACGTCAATTTATAAAAGCAAAACATAAATTGACCCAAGCAGACTTAGATATCCTTCTTTTTTTAAAATCAGAACAATACTTTTCAAAAGATAAATTCAAAGAGTTTGATGAATTAATTAGTTGGAATAAAAACAGGTTTGAAAATCTAAGACAGGCAGGTTGGATTGAGGTGTTTAGAAAAAGGATGGGTAAAAGAAAAGCCCTTTATCAACTATCTCAGAAAGGTAAAAGGGTCACCACATCAATATACAAATACCTCAATGGGAAGGAAATTCCTACAAGTAATGATGGCAACCCTATGTTTCTTAGAAACGTGTCATACACCGATAAAGTGTATCGAAATTTTATAACAGAAATGAACGCCTTTACAAGACAACAACGACATCAGACTCAGAAATAACCGTATGCTGCGTTCCGTTGATTACCATCTTGTAGCCTGCCCTTGAGTCATAGTATATTTCATCGGCAGTGTTTACCACACTCACATCCGTACCAGGCATGACAACCACACCCTTCTTATATCTTAGGTCTTTTGTGTCTTCGCTTGTTAGAAGGATTCCTGAATCTGTACTTATTTCCTCCTTTATTTCGTCTATTACTATATACTTTCCTATTGGTTTCATTTGGGTTTTTTATTTGATAATCTACTAACCCCAGTATTGGGTCGTAGTTAAATTTAATCATTCCGTTTCGTATGATCTAGCCATTGTGATAATAGCGTTGGTTGATAAAATAGTTACCGCAACAGACACTGCGTTCTGGAGTGCTGACCTGGTTACCTTGGTAGGGTCAATGACACCCATTTCTATCAGGTCACCATACTGCTTGGTTTTTAGGTTATATCCGTATCCCATTTCATTAAGGAATCTGTATTTCGGTTTTTTAAATATATCATCAGGCTCTAGACCTGCATTTACAAGTATCTGTCTCCATGGAGATTGAAGCGCATGGTATAAAATATCTTTGGCAATATTAAGCTCTATTGGGTCGTTAATGTTTTGTTTTTGAAAAGAAACTTTAGCCAATGCCATTCCTGCTCCTGGTAGTATTCCCTCCTCTAATGCTGAACGTACTGCACACACTGCATCGTCTACCCTGTCATACAACTCCTTCTGCTCAAGGTCTGTGTTGCCTCCTACATGGATAACCCCTATCCCTCCTGTTAAGGATGCGATTCGCTGAAGAATAAAATCCTTGTCTTGCCTTGCCTTGGTTACCTTGTGTGCATCCCACAACTCAGATACCCTTTGGTCCACATCCTTGTTTTGTTTAGCCTCACTTAAAATTACAGATGAGTCTCTCCCAACTATCACCCTGGAAGCAAACCCTAAGTCTGTAAATTCAATGAGGCTTAAATCGTCACCTGTCTTCTCCGAAAAATATGTAGCCCCTACCGACAAGGCAATGTCCTGCATCAGCTCATGCTGACGATATCCAAAGTTTGGTGGCGGAACTGTACATAGGTGTAGCCCCCTCTTTTGAACGTTGGCAGCCAAAGTGGCTATCACATTCGTTGTACATGGAGATATAATTAATAATTTTTTCTTATCTTGTATGATTGGTTTCAACACACTCTCTATCTGAAGTATGTTACTGATCTCTGCATCACATACTAGTATATGCACATCATCCAATACACACTCGTCTTTCTTTTGGTGGTTGATAAACATCGGTGACGAATATCCCTTGTCTATCTTAATACCCTTCGTGGTTTCATAAAAAGTCTCAGGTGTCGGTGAGTTTTCTACAGTGACTATGCCGTTCTTGCCAACATCGTTGTAACAGTCAGAGATTATCTTTCCTATAACCTTGTCGTTATTGGATGATATGGTTGCCACATCAACTAACCTCTTCTTGGTAACCTTGCGACTCTCCTTCTTTAATGACTTTACTAACCCCTCTGTCTGACTTACCAAATGCCTCAAAACTTCTGTCTTGTTTACATCAGAAGTAATACGTTGCAAACCCTCCTTGACCAATGCTTCTGTCAATACTATGGCAGTGGTCGTTCCATCTCCTGCCGAGGTAGCAGTTCTGGCAGATGCTTCCTTCATCATCTTTACAGCGAGATTGCCTACAGGGTCTGACATGTCATAACTCTTGGCAACAGTGACACCATCCTTGGTGACTGTCATTCCATGCGTGTGATGAGGCGATTCAATTATTACTGTTTGACCCATAGGTCCTAACGTGCTCTTTACTGCACTAGATATCATAGAGATACCATGAAGAAGTTTGATTTGTGAGTCGTCACCTATCGTAAGTTCTTTCGGTGAATACCCTCCCATTGGATTATTCATTTGATTTAATTTAAATATTATATCCACAAATATACAATAATTATTCCATTACAAATATTGTGACGATGTGTCAAATTTTTTTTCTATATATATATATATATTTACCTCCTTTTATAAAAACTACTCCATATATAACCTTTTAAAACTGTCACAAACTGCCACAATACTAATAATTAAATAGTTAAGTACTAAAAAACATCACAAACTTGTCATTTATTTGTCACAAAAAACTAATTTATACTAATATTTGTCACAGTATTATAGTTTTTTTCTATTAAGAGTAAAAAATTTTATCAGATAATTAGGGGTTTTGGGTTCTCACTGCTTATACGCAGCGCCCCCCATTTTTGAAAACGATTTTTTTTTGCTCGGAATTTTGCGTTTTGTTTTCGTGTCTCTGATTTTTTTGGGTTTTTTCTGTAGGCTATGTAGCAGGTGTATTGCCTGCATAAATTCCTAGCTTTTGCACTGCCATAATCCGTACATATTAGCTATGCAATTCCTTTGCACATCTAATCTGTACACTTTCTCTTCAAAGAGACAAAATGAATATCTTGTAAACACTACAAAGATATTGAGATATACATAGATATCTCTTAACCCCTACGAGCCTAAAAAATAGCCTAAACAATCTGTAGTAAACTGAAGCCCACAGGTCTATTTTTAGATATTACGAATCACGGCAAAAAATAAAAGACAAGATTTATACAAAAAAAAACATAAAATTATACGAGAATTAGAAAATAATGTTATATATTTGCTGTGTGGTTAATTCCGCAGAACATAAACTATAAAAAACAGAATTATGAAAATTATTAAACACGTAGTATTATCAAACGGAATGCATTTCTTACATATTAAGCATAGAGATAGGAAAGATATTGAAGTTAGAGTACTTACATTTGAAGAGTACACAAACTTAAATAAATGGTTAGATTGGTGGGAGTTTATAAAAATTAAATTTAACATCAAGTAACGGTTAGTATAAGATTAAGCGATAGCGACCGTAGGTTAATTTTATACATTGTTACCTACTGTGGCGATTTGAAAAACTAAAAATTTGATAAATGACTAAAAATAAAAATACATACGAGCCAAATGGAACTAATGAAGAAGTGAAACTTGGTATTCTTCACAATATAAATGGCTATTGGGTAAGCAACGAGGGAAGTACGCAGAAACCAAACTATCACGTTTGGATACCGAGTGTAACGCACTCGGTTTGTGATAGTTCCTATAACGAAATAAGCCTTGCCGTTTGTAGATGCAATTATTTGGCGAAACATAAGGTTAAGGCACGTTACCAGCCATTGTAGGTAACGGTTTGGCTAAGATTAGTAGCCTAAGTAATGAACTAATCAATTAACAACCAAAGCGTATTAAGGCTATTAATTTTAGCCGTTGTTATGCGCTTTTAATAACTTGAATTATGTATAAAGTAGGAGACAAAGTAAAAGTAAGTAGCGAAAATGATAACGATAGCTACAATGAATTTAGAGAAAAAACACTTGTGGTAACTCATGCAGAAGTGGGAGGTATGGGTTATGATATGTCTGTTTATCCACAAAAACTAATGTGTTTTGAAACGGTTGACGGAGAAGAAATACCATTTTCGCTTTATGAATACGAAATAGAATATGCTTAATTACGCATAACGTAGTTGGGGATGGTTAGTTTAATAGTAAATAAATAATAAATATGGAAGAAATACACGAAGAAATTAAAGAAGCAGTAAGACAATTAGAAACCTATAAAAATAGGTATAGAACAATGAATACGCAAGATGTTATAGATATGCTAAAGCGTTTAAACGAAAATGTTAAATTAACTATACCCGATGTTGTAAGTAGTTTTAATCTTGAAATAAAAGACAGAGATATTGCAACAATAGAAGCTATGCACGATATTTTATTAGACGAAAAAATACTTGGATTAAATGCAAGAAGTATGAAAGAAAGCAGAGCCTTAACACAAAGAATGTATAAAGCACTAAGTAAAGATTAATATTACTTACAACTTAGTTGTGTATGGCACGTTGCAAATATTAATAATTAAATAAAATAGATATGGGAAAAAGTTATTGTGGTACAATAGATAATAGAAAAAAAGATAAAAAGCAATGTGATATACACGTTGTTGGCAAACGTTATTCTTTTAAAGAAAGAACTCCAAAAATAGGCGATTACATTTCTATGTTTTGGACTGATGGAAGTGATTGTGAATGTATATTTACAGGGCTTGACGAAAATATAACACCTTTGCCTGATGGATGGTATTACGTTGACTAATGTTTGCCAACAACGTAGTTGGGTATGGTTAGTTGTGTAGAATTAGAAATAAATTAAACAAATTAAGATGGATAAAAAAGATATTGAAATATTAACATTTATATACGATAGAATGATTAATGTTTACGGTGAAAATGAAAGTTATGATTATATGACTGCATTTAGCAAAATAATAGATAAGCAACAATTAACTATACCTGATGTTGTTGTGACGAAGGGTACGTTGTGCGATGTATGCGGTAGCGAGAATACAATAGGCGCACCTCATATGGGTAGTAACTGCCTTGATTGTAACCCATTGTAAGCACAATGCACTACAACAACGGTTAGTGTAAGAGGCGTTTTAATGCACTTTATACGTTGTTACCCACTTTAAATAAATAAATTAAAAGCACAGAATTATGAAATATATGGGAAGTAAAAATAGGTTTGCAAAAGAATTGCTACCTATAATATTAAAAGACAGAAAGCCCGAACAATGGTATGTTGAGCCATTTGCAGGTGGAATGAACTTAATTGATAAAGTAGAGGGAAACCGAATAGCAAACGACATACATACAGAACTGATTGAGATGTGGAAAGCTCTTGTTTGCGATGATTGGATACCTAATACTTTTGTAAGTAGAGAAATGTATAATGAAATACGTAGCAACAAAAAAGATTATGAACCTTGGCTTGTTGGATGGGTAGGATTTAATTGTAGTTACTCAGGCAAGTATTTTGGTGAATACGCAGGAAAGGTAAAAACAAAAATAGGCACAGAAAGAAACTACCAAGCTGAGGCACGTAAAAATGTAGATAAGCAAATACCTAAATTAAAAGGTGTTGTTTTTACGAACAAAAAATACACAGACATTGATATACCACCAAACAGTATTATATATTGTGACCCACCTTACCAAAATACGACTAAGTATAGCACAGACTTTAATCATAATCTTTTTTGGGATTGGGTAAGAACTAAAAGCAAACAAGGACATAAAGTGTATGTAAGTGAATATAATGCACCAAGTGATTTCGTTTGCGTATGGGAAAAGAAAGCAAAAAGTAGTTTATCTGCAAATGGCGTTATAGGTGGTAATAAAGTAAGTACCGAACGCTTATTTATTTATTGTGGGTAACGGTTAGTGTAAGAGGCGTTTTAATGCCTTTTACACCTTGTTAGGCACTTTTAATTTAATATGATATGAAGATAACAAACGAAGATAATATGGAACTAATGGCAAGGTATGAAGATAACTATTTTGACCTTGCAATAGTAGACCCACCTTATGGCATTAATATGGATGGCGGAAAAATTGGAGGTGATAATTGCGGTAAAGCAACAGAATACACTCAGAAACAATGGGATAACAAAGCACCGAATAAAAAATATTTTGAAGAGCTAAAAAGAGTAAGCAAAAAACAGATTATTTGGGGAGCTAATCATTTTATTGAAAACATACCAAACGCCAACAGTAGCTGTTGGATTGTTTGGGATAAGGATAACACAGGAAACTTTGCAGATAGTGAATTAGCTTATACAAGTTTTGACACTGCAGTAAGGAATTTTAAATGGAGATGGAATGGTATGCTTCAACAAAATATGAAGAACAAACAAAAGAGAATACACCCAACTGAAAAACCCATACAACTTTATGAGTGGCTACTGCAGAACTACGCAAAAGGAGGGGATAAAATATTAGACACTCATTTAGGAAGTGGAAGTATTGCAATAGCTTGTCATAATATGAAATATGACCTTACAGCGTGTGAACTTGATAAAGAGTATTACGAAAAAGCAATGAAAAGACTAAAAGAACATACGGCACAACAACGGTTGTTTTAATTGTGCCTAACGTTAGAGTGTATGAGTAGTAAAATAAAACGGTAAATTAAACACAGAATTATGAAAAATAGAGAATACTTTTGGACTATGAAAAATGGCGAAAAGATAAATGTTGATGATATGACAGAAAGCCATTTGAGAAACGTACTTAAACTAATTATTAGAAGAAGTGAAGAAGTGCCAAATACTTGCCCTAAGAATATTGAAGATGCAATGGATATGGCTAACTACGATGATACGCCATTTTGTGATGATTGGATGTGGAAGTAGTTTTATTTTATTACTTATACACATTGTTGTAAAATCGTTTTAATGTTTTACAATACTGGTATATGAATTGTACAGCGACAAAAAAGAAATAAACATTAATTAAAAACAGAAATAAAATGAGTAAAGAACTAACATTATTTGAGAAGTGTAACGCAATTAAAAGAACTATTCTTAGAGCCACAGCCGAAAGTATGATGTACGAAAGTTGGGATGATGCCTTTAAGTTAAAAAACATACAGAAAGTTCCTGAAATTGTTTCTAAATGGGAAAAAGAACACGGAAGTTTTAAGATAGACCCAAACGAATTAAGCTATGACGAACTTAAAGAACTTGAATTTAGTAAATGGGATGATGATAGTGACATAATGCTGATACCTATTTGGCTATATCCATATCTATCAGATAATTTAGAAACAATTTCTATAAGTGGCTCTAAACACAGCACAAAGAAAGATATTGACACAGACCATAGATTTGGCTGTTTAGCTTATGGCGTTACACCTAAAGCTGTATAATTTATATACGTTGTTGTATGTCTTTTTTAATTGCATACAACGGCTAAGTATATGAAATGGTGGGGAAATTGGCTAACGGCTTTTGATTTGAGGTGTACAACTCGATTAATTAACTGACTTTGATTCAGGCACAAAAACCCCACTTTTTTATATACAATGTTAGCCACCGTTTTTTTTAATAACTAAAATTTTTAATTATGAATATATTATCATTTACAGATGCAGAAAAATACCTAATGAACAAGCAAGTTTATTTTAGGAAGGAAATAGCAAATAGCGATTTTAAAACAATAGCAGAAGCTAACAAAGTACACAATGTAAAAGGTGTAGAAATTACAAGACTTAACGAAAGAACAATATCGTTTGATTTAATAATAAATGATGTAGAAACAACTATCTATGAATATAAAACAGATTTAGAGTTATTTGCGTGGATAAGAACTAACCTTATCCCTGTAAATGAACTTGTAAATAAGTGGCTATCTTAAATGGTGGCTAACGCTAAGTATAAGAAACGAAAAATTTACAACTATGAAACGATACAAGTTTTGGAGAAAGTTTAAAGGAGGTGTTTGGTATAAGCACCAATTTACAAGAGATGCAAACGAACTATCATTTCCACAAGGAAAAACTTGGTGGGCAAGATACGGAAAGATAAACAGATATTCTGATGTGATTGAAACAGAGGATTACACTAAGTAAATTTTATGTTTACTTATACAATGTTGTATGTCTTTTTTAATTGCATACAACGTATAGTAATATGGTATCGGCTGACGTAGGAAGCTGGACTATATTACGTGTTACCTGGCGAAGCGAACTGTTATTATTAAAAGAAAAAAAGCGATGGCAAATTATTTTTGCAAAAAATAAAACTTATGAAGATATTAAATTTATATGCCTGTTTAGGTGGAAACCGTTACAAATGGGATGAAGTTACAGATGTGGAAGTTACAGCAGTTGAGTTAGATCCTGTATTAGCAGAACTTTACCAAAAAAGATTTCCAAATGACAAAGTAATTGTTGCAGATGCACACGAATATTTATTAAAAAACTTTGAGGATTTTGATTTTATTTGGACTTCTCCACCTTGCCCTACACATAGTAGAGTTAGAGTTAGCCAAAAAAACAGAGAAGGTTTTGAGTTTAAGTTTCCAGATATGAAATTGTATGAAGAAATTATTTTTTTAGATAGTTTCTTTAAAGGAAAATATGTGGTTGAAAATGTAATACCGTTTTACGAACCTTTAATACAAGCAAAGAAAAGAGGTAGACACTTATATTGGACTAACTTTAATTTACCAAATAATATAGGCGAGAGAAAATTAAACGGAACTTTAACTAATATGATTGATGAAGTAGGTCAATTATCAAAATTTCACGATTACGACTTTAGACAATACAAAGGGAAGCAACCATTAAATAAAGTAGCAAGAAATTTAGTAGATTACGAAGTAGGTAGAACTATTTTAGAAACTGCTATTGGAATTATAAGACGAGCCAATGTTAAACAACACGAACTTTTTTAGCGTATGAGTGGGTGGCTTTTTCTTTTAATAATAATTGCAGGTAACAGTTGTACAAGGCACGTTTTAATGTGCTTTGTACTTAGTTGTAACGGTAATCGTATATGGGTAGATTTTTAACGGATAAATAATAACAAAATGGATAAAATAGATATAAGAGATTTAATAGTAAGAATATTAAAAGAAAATGAATTTGGCACAACAGACCAAACTGGTAATGAATTAAGAGTTGTAGAAGACTGTGATTTTGTAGATATAGCAGAAAGTGTAGTTAAAAATTTACCTATATACGTTGTTATGCAACAGCGTGAACTGTTATTAGATTATGAGATTTACAATGCATCTGAAGATGACAAAGAAAATAATATGAAATACTTAGAAAACTTAGTGGATACTTACTTAGCTAATAATTGTGGCTAATAACGTATTGTGTAAGGAAAGTACCGATTAATAATAACTAAAAATAACAAAAATGGAATTAAAAGATTTACAAGAAATTATAGACAGAAACGGAAGTAGCTTAAAGCAACAAGTTGGTTTAGCATTAAGTGAAGAAGAAGCAAAAAACATTATAAAACATGCAGTAAGCGAGGTATTTTCTTTACACGTTGTTAGCAGTAGTTTTAATCTTGAGATAAAAGACAGAGACATTGCAACCATAGAAGCGATGCACGATACATTGTTAGACGAGAAAGTGCTTGGACTAAATGCAAGAAGTATGAAAGAAAGCAGAGCCTTAACACAAAGAATGTATAAAGCACTAAGTAAAGATTAATATTACTGCTAACGCGTTGTATAAGGTGCGTTTTAATGCACTTTATACGTTGTTAGGCCACGTTTTTAAATACTAAATTAATAAATATGCACAAATTAGAAGATAAAAATATAACACTAACACCTTTAAGTTTGATAAAAGAAATAGGTGTTTTTGATTATGACCCTTGTGGATTAGAATTTCACAAAACAGCAAATAAAATAATTTCTTTACCTACTGATGGCTTGTTGCAACAATGGGAGGGTAGAGTTTGGCTTAATCCACCATATAGCAATCCAAAGCCATTTATTAAAAAACTATCTGAATATGGGAATGGTATAGCATTAGTTTTGAATAGTACTGATACTGTTTGGTTTCAAGAATACGGACTTAAAAAGGCTGATGCAATGTTTTTATTAAAAGGTAGGCCAAAGTTTACCCGTTTAGATATGACAGAAGTTTCTATTATGCGAGGTGTTGTTTTATTTGCGTATGGAAAAGACAATGCTTTAAAACTTAAAGAGTGTGGCCTAAAAGGATATTATGTTCCTTTAAATGTGGCCTAACGTTTAGTGTAAAATGCGTATGTAACGCAGTGAAATATGAATTTTAAACCTTGTTAGCGTTTGTTTAAGCGTTGACACAAAAACAAGAAAGATGAAAGAAATTAAAGCGTATAAATTAACTAATGGCGAGATAGTAAGCAACGAAGAAGAAGCTACCAAAAGACAGAAAGCAATAAACTTTGAGGAATCAGTTTACAGATTCGCAGAAAAGTATGGATGCTATGAAGGTAAAGACCAAATAAGGGATGCTATTTTGGAAAATGCTGATGAATTGTTAGATATACTAAATAAACGCTAACGGTTTGGCTATGTGTAGTGCCGTAAATCGAGAACGAAACTTTCAAATAATACATAACTATGAACGAAGAAAATAAGCAACAAGAACCAACTAAAAAGGCATGGAGTATAGCCGATGTTATGCTTAGTGCGGATTTTAAACGAGAGCCTATTATGTGGAGCTTTAGACCTAAATTTTATGATAAAGATGATGGTTACTATTATTCCAAATTTGTACCAAGCCAAGTAGAGGACAGCTACTCAGATGAAATTGAGATAGGTGTAATTATAAACGAGCAATACAATTCTATGGAAGTTTATATGTGTGATTGCCATGTTGGCTGCTGTGGTAGAGATTTAGGAATACATCCATTTGGCTTAGATAAGATAAATGAATTACTAAAAGAAGAACGTGCTTGGCTTGCAGATTTGTAGCATTACGCCTAACGAGTTACGGCTATGAAGCGTTGCCGATTAAAACGCTATAACTTTTAAATTAAAAACAATGACAGATTTAAAAAACAAATATAGAACTAATGACGAAAACGGCAATGAATTTATAGCCGATGTTGGCAACTGTGCGTCTTATAGTGCCACAAATAAACTTCGATATAAAGCACAAGAAATTGATTTAGGAAATGGAACTGCGAAAGTAGAATATAGATTGCAACAAATGTGGCAAGGCAGTGATGGTTCTCAAATTTGGGAATGGATAGAATATGTTGATTAGCATTGTTGCCAACAGTTGTACAAGGCACGTTTTAATGTCTGTTACATATTGTTAGCATTAGTACGGATTAATTAACTAAAAGTAATATAAATAGGAACGATGACAAAACAAGAAAAATTAAGATACGAATACTTTATTGAAACAGGAATAGTTTGGATAGATACAAACGATAATATAAAAATGGACTACTTAAAATGGGTAGAGAACAAAGCATTAACGAACGAGTGTATGGGTAGCTGCGAATTATAAAAACAAAAAATATGTGGCAGCATTTAAGCCTTGTTGCTAAAACTTAGTTGTGTATGGCACGTTGCAAATATTAATAATTAAATAAAATAGATATGGGAAAAAGTTATTGTGGTACAATAGATAATAGAAAAAAAGATAAAAAGCAATGTGATATACACGTTGTTGGCAAACGTTATTCTTTTAAAGAAAGAACTCCAAAAATAGGCGATTACATTTCTATGTTTTGGACTGATGGAAGTGATTGTGAATGTATATTTACAGGGCTTGACGAAAATATAACACCTTTGCCTGATGGATGGTATTACGTTGACTAATGTTTGCCAACAACGTAGTTGGGTATGGTTAGTTGTGTAGAATTAGAAATAAATTAAACAAATTAAGATGGATAAAAAAGATATTGAAATATTAACATTTATATACGATAGAATGATTAATGTTTACGGTGAAAATGAAAGTTATGATTATATGACTGCATTTAGCAAAATAATAGATAAGCAACAATTAACTATACCTGATGTTGTTGTGACGAAGGGTACGTTGTGCGATGTATGCGGTAGCGAGAATACAATAGGCGCACCTCATATGGGTAGTAACTGCCTTGATTGTAACCCATTGTAAGCACAATGCACTACAACAACGGTTAGTGTAAGAGGCGTTTTAATGCACTTTATACGTTGTTACCCACTTTAAATAAATAAATTAAAAGCACAGAATTATGAAATATATGGGAAGTAAAAATAGGTTTGCAAAAGAATTGCTACCTATAATATTAAAAGACAGAAAGCCCGAACAATGGTATGTTGAGCCATTTGCAGGTGGAATGAACTTAATTGATAAAGTAGAGGGAAACCGAATAGCAAACGACATACATACAGAACTGATTGAGATGTGGAAAGCTCTTGTTTGCGATGATTGGATACCTAATACTTTTGTAAGTAGAGAAATGTATAATGAAATACGTAGCAACAAAAAAGATTATGAACCTTGGCTTGTTGGATGGGTAGGATTTAATTGTAGTTACTCAGGCAAGTATTTTGGTGAATACGCAGGAAAGGTAAAAACAAAAATAGGCACAGAAAGAAACTACCAAGCTGAGGCACGTAAAAATGTAGATAAGCAAATACCTAAATTAAAAGGTGTTGTTTTTACGAACAAAAAATACACAGACATTGATATACCACCAAACAGTATTATATATTGTGACCCACCTTACCAAAATACGACTAAGTATAGCACAGACTTTAATCATAATCTTTTTTGGGATTGGGTAAGAACTAAAAGCAAACAAGGACATAAAGTGTATGTAAGTGAATATAATGCACCAAGTGATTTCGTTTGCGTATGGGAAAAGAAAGCAAAAAGTAGTTTATCTGCAAATGGCGTTATAGGTGGTAATAAAGTAAGTACCGAACGCTTATTTATTTATTGTGGGTAACGGTTAGTGTAAGAGGCGTTTTAATGCCTTTTACACCTTGTTAGGCACTTTTAATTTAATATGATATGAAGATAACAAACGAAGATAATATGGAACTAATGGCAAGGTATGAAGATAACTATTTTGACCTTGCAATAGTAGACCCACCTTATGGCATTAATATGGATGGCGGAAAAATTGGAGGTGATAATTGCGGTAAAGCAACAGAATACACTCAGAAACAATGGGATAACAAAGCACCGAATAAAAAATATTTTGAAGAGCTAAAAAGAGTAAGCAAAAAACAGATTATTTGGGGAGCTAATCATTTTATTGAAAACATACCAAACGCCAACAGTAGCTGTTGGATTGTTTGGGATAAGGATAACACAGGAAACTTTGCAGATAGTGAATTAGCTTATACAAGTTTTGACACTGCAGTAAGGAATTTTAAATGGAGATGGAATGGTATGCTTCAACAAAATATGAAGAACAAACAAAAGAGAATACACCCAACTGAAAAACCCATACAACTTTATGAGTGGCTACTGCAGAACTACGCAAAAGGAGGGGATAAAATATTAGACACTCATTTAGGAAGTGGAAGTATTGCAATAGCTTGTCATAATATGAAATATGACCTTACAGCGTGTGAACTTGATAAAGAGTATTACGAAAAAGCAATGAAAAGACTAAAAGAACATACGGCACAACAACGGTTGTTTTAATTGTGCCTAACGTTAGAGTGTATGAGTAGTAAAATAAAACGGTAAATTAAACACAGAATTATGAAAAATAGAGAATACTTTTGGACTATGAAAAATGGCGAAAAGATAAATGTTGATGATATGACAGAAAGCCATTTGAGAAACGTACTTAAACTAATTATTAGAAGAAGTGAAGAAGTGCCAAATACTTGCCCTAAGAATATTGAAGATGCAATGGATATGGCTAACTACGATGATACGCCATTTTGTGATGATTGGATGTGGAAGTAGTTTTATTTTATTACTTATACACATTGTTGTAAAATCGTTTTAATGTTTTACAATACTGGTATATGAATTGTACAGCGACAAAAAAGAAATAAACATTAATTAAAAACAGAAATAAAATGAGTAAAGAACTAACATTATTTGAGAAGTGTAACGCAATTAAAAGAACTATTCTTAGAGCCACAGCCGAAAGTATGATGTACGAAAGTTGGGATGATGCCTTTAAGTTAAAAAACATACAGAAAGTTCCTGAAATTGTTTCTAAATGGGAAAAAGAACACGGAAGTTTTAAGATAGACCCAAACGAATTAAGCTATGACGAACTTAAAGAACTTGAATTTAGTAAATGGGATGATGATAGTGACATAATGCTGATACCTATTTGGCTATATCCATATCTATCAGATAATTTAGAAACAATTTCTATAAGTGGCTCTAAACACAGCACAAAGAAAGATATTGACACAGACCATAGATTTGGCTGTTTAGCTTATGGCGTTACACCTAAAGCTGTATAATTTATATACGTTGTTGTATGTCTTTTTTAATTGCATACAACGGCTAAGTATATGAAATGGTGGGGAAATTGGCTAACGGCTTTTGATTTGAGGTGTACAACTCGATTAATTAACTGACTTTGATTCAGGCACAAAAACCCCACTTTTTTATATACAATGTTAGCCACCGTTTTTTTTAATAACTAAAATTTTTAATTATGAATATATTATCATTTACAGATGCAGAAAAATACCTAATGAACAAGCAAGTTTATTTTAGGAAGGAAATAGCAAATAGCGATTTTAAAACAATAGCAGAAGCTAACAAAGTACACAATGTAAAAGGTGTAGAAATTACAAGACTTAACGAAAGAACAATATCGTTTGATTTAATAATAAATGATGTAGAAACAACTATCTATGAATATAAAACAGATTTAGAGTTATTTGCGTGGATAAGAACTAACCTTATCCCTGTAAATGAACTTGTAAATAAGTGGCTATCTTAAATGGTGGCTAACGCTAAGTATAAGAAACGAAAAATTTACAACTATGAAACGATACAAGTTTTGGAGAAAGTTTAAAGGAGGTGTTTGGTATAAGCACCAATTTACAAGAGATGCAAACGAACTATCATTTCCACAAGGAAAAACTTGGTGGGCAAGATACGGAAAGATAAACAGATATTCTGATGTGATTGAAACAGAGGATTACACTAAGTAAATTTTATGTTTACTTATACAATGTTGTATGTCTTTTTTAATTGCATACAACGTATAGTAATATGGTATCGGCTGACGTAGGAAGCTGGACTATATTACGTGTTACCTGGCGAAGCGAACTGTTATTATTAAAAGAAAAAAAGCGATGGCAAATTATTTTTGCAAAAAATAAAACTTATGAAGATATTAAATTTATATGCCTGTTTAGGTGGAAACCGTTACAAATGGGATGAAGTTACAGATGTGGAAGTTACAGCAGTTGAGTTAGATCCTGTATTAGCAGAACTTTACCAAAAAAGATTTCCAAATGACAAAGTAATTGTTGCAGATGCACACGAATATTTATTAAAAAACTTTGAGGATTTTGATTTTATTTGGACTTCTCCACCTTGCCCTACACATAGTAGAGTTAGAGTTAGCCAAAAAAACAGAGAAGGTTTTGAGTTTAAGTTTCCAGATATGAAATTGTATGAAGAAATTATTTTTTTAGATAGTTTCTTTAAAGGAAAATATGTGGTTGAAAATGTAATACCGTTTTACGAACCTTTAATACAAGCAAAGAAAAGAGGTAGACACTTATATTGGACTAACTTTAATTTACCAAATAATATAGGCGAGAGAAAATTAAACGGAACTTTAACTAATATGATTGATGAAGTAGGTCAATTATCAAAATTTCACGATTACGACTTTAGACAATACAAAGGGAAGCAACCATTAAATAAAGTAGCAAGAAATTTAGTAGATTACGAAGTAGGTAGAACTATTTTAGAAACTGCTATTGGAATTATAAGACGAGCCAATGTTAAACAACACGAACTTTTTTAGCGTATGAGTGGGTGGCTTTTTCTTTTAATAATAATTGCAGGTAACGGAATTGTATAAGAAACGTTGTGCCTTAAAAAGCCTTAAATGTTCCTTAACAAACTTAAACTACTGAAAATAAGTAAAATAGATAATTAAAACGATATTCCTTAACAATGTTTTTTATACGTTGTTATATACTGATTTTAAAAAAAGCCACATTGCTGACGATAGGAAGCAAAATAAACACAAAGATATGATAGATTTAAGATTAGGCGATTGCCTTGAAATTATGAAAGAAATACCAAGTAAAAGTATTGATGCTATTATTTGTGATTTACCTTATGGAACTACACAATGTAAATGGGATGAGATTATACCATTTAAAGAACTTTGGTGTGAGTACAATAGAATTCTAAAAACAAATGGTGCAGTAGTTTTATTTGGAAGTGAGCCTTTTAGTAGTTTTTTGAGAATGTCTAATATAAAAAACTACAAGTATGATTGGATTTGGAAAAAACCAAAAGGGACAGGGCATTTAAACGCAAAGAGGATGCCTATGAATGATGTAGAGACTATTAGTGTTTTTTACAGAAAACAATGCTGTTATAATCCTCAATTCACAATAGGTAAGCCATATAAATCTAAAAGTGGAAAAAGTAGTTTTGATGGTTATGGAAAAGACAACAGAAAAGGCAATGATAATAATGGTAAAAGATACCCTAAGAGGTTACTAGAATTTAATGTAGTTGAAAGAAATACATTGCATCCAACACAAAAACCTTTAGAGTTGTTAGAATACTTGGTTGAAACTTATACAAATAAAAACGATACAATTTTAGATAATACAATGGGTTCTGGAACTACAATGGTTGCTTGTAAAAAGTTAGGTAGAAATGGAATAGGTATTGAAAAAGAAGAAAAGTATTTTAAGACTGCACAAGAGCGAGTTAATTCCTTTCGAGAGTGAGGTGGCTTTTTTTAAAATTTGTATATAACGGACGAGTATATGGTTTTGTAAGCCATAGCACAAAAATTACAATTAAAAACGAATATTAATTAGGCTTATAAACTATATACATTGTTGTGTGTAGTACGGGATTTAAGCCACAAAAATTATTAAAATGAATATTTACGCAGAAGAAGGAACAAAAGTAAAATACACAGGAAATGGAGGTTATGACAATCACAAAGAACACGCTAACAAATACTTAAAAGTAGGCGAAGTATATACGGTGTTAAACACTAATGTAAGCGGATGGCATACTGACGTGTTCTTGCAAGAAGTACCGAACCAATGTTTTAACTCTGTTCATTTTGAAGAACTAACGTAGTATTACACACAACGGTTTGGCTATGCACCGTTTTAATGGTGTATAGGTGGTGTTATATGATTTTAAAAATAATTAATTATGGAAAAAGATTTTAGAGTACAACTATTTATGGACAACACTTATCAAGTATTAAATGCTGATGATGATAGTGTTGCATATCAAGGTAGTCTTGCAGATTGTGAGGCTTATATAAGATTACACGAAGGCGGTTATTTTTAATTGCATACAACGGAATTGAATATGGCACGTTTAACACTTAATTATTAAAGAAAAACGAAACATAGAATAATAAAATACTTTGGCGAAAAT
>WLWG01000272.1_pt1 | contig 56773 bp, 57 predicted proteins | sample 6712871 | NCBI WGS metagenome assembly WLWG01 (sample SAMN12718693, study PRJNA515312) | sponge metagenome | isolation source: marine sponge | host: Mycale hentscheli | place: New Zealand: South Island, Marlborough, Capsize Point | collected 2003-05-01 | reverse complement strand
GATTACGGTGACAACAACCAAGCACCGTACGCAAACACACCCCCATGAAGATACGTTACCCATGACCTGTAACGATATGGTCGTGATAATGAATCATGGGATTGTTGGAGTAGCAGTAGGATTAGCAAGTTAACTAAGTCTGTAGGAGGACGACATGAGTGCAAAAAGAAAGTTAGTTTCAGAGATAGAAGCACGTTGCTTAGAAGTAACACCGGAAATCAAAGAAGTGCAGAAGTTACGTGTGTTTAATGATGCTGAGGATAACAATAGATGGGATGAGTTCTTGTTAGGACTCATGGAAAAGTTACCGACGTGTAAGTTCGCTAGGGATGCGAACAACCACAGAAAGGTGTACGTGTACCTCCCAAGCGATCTGTATGCGATGGGTTGGGTAGGTTGCAACGACTACCGGATTGAAGGGTCTGGTACAAACACGTTAGGTGTATACTCTCACACCATCACGAACGACAAGTACAGCAGCCATAACGATCAGCACCATATGCTGATGAGCACGAACCCCAAACGTGCGATAAAGAATGCGCTGTCACACCTGCGACCGTACACACCCAGAGAGCTGAACGAATGTTTTGCCTACCCCGTTGTACGTAAAGTGCGTGATACAAACTATGAGAACCAAGAGAAAGTCGAGGACGCGCAAAACGCAGTTACCAAACACAAACAACTGCAAGCCGAGCTACGTGCGGTAGTTGCCAGCGGGTATCAGTTTGTTGATGCCGATTTCGGTAGCAAGGTGACAGCGTTTCTCAGTGAAGTTGACGAGTACGCGTTACAGACATCCGAAGTCCACATGTTCTTTGTGCGTGCCTACATGCTCAACGATCAACAGATGTTTGATGTGACATTCCTTGAGAACGCGCATAATACTTGGGACTACAAAGTCTCTACCGAACCAGCAGAGCGTTACACTTCTGATACGTTACCCGAACACTTATCCGGTAAGTTGTCTGTGTTAATGATGTGTGAGCTGGACGAGTATGTGGACGGCGTGGGCATCCGCATGAACGATGGGGTATTCTATGTCAACCAGTGATGGTGGGTATGACACAATGTACCGTGTCATGGTAGACGATGGAAAAAGCTGTGTGAGAGTGCAATGTATTGGAATGTATTGTCTTGACAGTGACGTAGAAGACACGTATAGTGGGTTAGAGAAGTTGCCGCAATGGATGCAAGAGAAGGTTGCCCTATTGATGATGACTTCTACTGACCCACCGACCGTGCCTGTTGAAGGTATAGGTAAACGTATCAGCGAGAATACGTTTTGGGTTTATCAATGAGGACTACCAATGAACGACGAACAGACTGAAAACGTGGTGCGTGCTGTGGAGAACATGGCACGTAGTCTTGAGGATATCAGCAGTAACATTGATCGATTATTCAAATTGATCGAGCAAAAACTAGAGGACGAATAGATTGTTAGGGAACTCCCTAACATTTAATTTCTGCATGACATGATACCAGTTCCCAAGGAGAACGCATGACCCCCGAAGCCAAAGTGAAACGCAAGGTAACCGAGCAGCTTAAATTGATTGGTGCCTACTACTTCTTTCCTGCGACAGGTGGGTACGGTAAGAGTGGGGTGCCTGACATCGTTGGGTGCTACAACGGTAAATTTTTTGGGATTGAATGTAAGGCTGGGAAGAACACACCAACAGCTTTACAGCAAAAGAATCTCGATGACATCGCCGCAGTGGGTGGTGTTGCCGTCGTGATAAACGAGGGTAACTGGACGGATGTAATGTTCCTACTGGGGGCCAAGTCCAATGACCCTAATCAATATGAGTTCGATTTCTAGGAGAAGGATGTGAGTAAAAGAGAGAAGGTACTTGAGATAATGGCGAAGCACCCGAAGTGGAAAGTGTCACGGGTAGCAAAAGAAGCTAAATGTAGTGACGCGTTGGTGTATATTGTTCGCAATCAGGCTAGGGAAGATGAACGTCATGCAGCGTTGGTTGAATTAGATGCGGAACGAAAAGCATCAGTGTCGGTAGTGAGTCTGGAAAATAGTGCACAACAGGAATACAAAACGTCGGTATTGGTACCATCCACTGGAGTAAGTGCAGAGGTACAAACAAGTTATGAGGAACATAACGACATACCGCCGCAGCCCTTGGCAACAAGAGCCAACCTGTTAGATGTAGCGAAAGCCTACATTACCAAAGACAGGCAAGCGGATCATGGCGATGCGGAGGATAACTTTTCACGTATTGCTCAATACTGGTCAGTGCACCTAGGCGTACCCGTCAAAGCTCATGATGTAGCGGTGATGATGGCGTTGCTAAAGGTAGCGAGAATCAAGCAGAACCCTAACCATATAGACAACTGGGTCGATGGTGCTGGGTACTTTGCGTGCGGTGGTGAGATTGCCAACCTACAATAATTCAGATGGCGTGAACTTTCTAGTGTGTTAAAGCCCGCCTAAACAGGAAGTATAACTGACACCGAGGGGGTGCGATGCCCCCACTGATTTTTAGAAACTCCAAAAAGTCCAAATTTAACACTGTTGAGAATGTGGACTTTGGTAATTAACGGTTTTGCAGATAACTTGTTACTGGATAGATTATGGATCTCATAACGGTAGACTTCGAGACGTACTACGATAAGAAGTTTTCATTGAGTAAGATGACAACGGAATCCTACGTACGTGACCCTCAATTTGAGGTGATTGGCGTAGCTATAAAAGTGAACAACGGGCCTACTGAATGGGCGAGTGGAACACATGAACAACTTAGCGAATACTTTACGGAGTTTGATTGGGGAAACTCTATGGTACTGGCTCACAACACCATGTTTGACGGTGCTATATTGTCTTGGATATTTGATATTCATCCTCGGGTGTGGGCTGACACTCTGTGCATTGGTCGTGCTCTTCACGGGGTGGAAGCTGGGGGAAGTCTCAAGGCGATGGCCGAACGATACAACCTTGGAGATAAAGGCACCGAAGTTTTAAACGCCATAGGTAAACGGCGGTTGGATTTCGATGAGGCAGAGTTGAGCCGCTATGGTGACTATTGCATCAACGACGTAGAACTTACCTACAAGTTGTTTGGTGTTATGGGTAAGAAGTTTCCCAGACAAGAACTAAAAATTATAGACCTAACCCTACGGATGTTCATCGAACCCCTATTGGATCTAGACCTTGGGTTATTAGAGCAGCACCTCGAAGATACCAAAGACCTTAAAGATAAGTTGTTAACAGACGCTGGAGTTGACAAGAAGGATTTGATGAGTAACCCCAAGTTTGCCGAATTACTTGGGGGGCTAGGCGTTATTGCGCCAACCAAGATAAGTCCTACCACAGGTAAAGAAACATACGCGTTCGCCAAAACGGATGAAGCGTTCAAGGCATTGTTAGAGCACGAAGACGTGCGGATACAGACACTTGTTAACGCTAGACTCGGCAACAAAAGCACGTTAGAAGAAACACGAACCCAACGGTTTATTGACATAGCCAAGCGTGGGCTACTACCCGTTCCTGTTAAGTATTATGCAGCACACACCGGACGCTGGGGTGGCGCTGACAAGATCAACCTTCAGAATTTGCCTAGCCGTGGGCCAAACGGTAAGAAACTCAAGAAAAGCATGGTCGCTCCTGATGGGTACATGCTGATTGACTGCGACTCAAGTCAGATTGAAGCACGCGTATTATCATGGTTGGCAGGGCAGGATGACCTAACTCAAGCGTTCCATGTCGGTGATGATGTGTATAAGAAGATGGCGATGTCGATATATGGCGTCAACCGAGAAGAAGATGTGACCAAAGACCAGCGGTTCGTCGGTAAAACTACCATTCTGGGTGCTGGTTACGGTATGGGAGCCGTGCGTTTCAAAGACCAATTGCAATCGTTTGGGTTTGACATAGAGCTAGACGAAGCTCGCCGCGTCATAAACATCTACAGAGAAACAAATTTTCACATAACTAGGTTGTGGAAAGACGCCTCATACACCATAGAAAACATGACTATGAACAATAAAACCCAGTTGGGTATCGGTGATGTGTTGGAAGTGTTGCCTGAACAGAACGCAATCAAATTACCATCTGGCTTGTTGATGTACTACCACGACATAAAAGGTGAGCAAGGTGAGAAAGGTATGGAGTATACCTACAAGGTACGCCGAGGCCGAAACCGGATCTATGGTGGGAAGGTAATAGAGAACGTATGTCAAGCGGTGGCTCGTTGCATAATCGGTGAGCAGATGTTAAAAATTGCTAAGAAATACCGTGTTGTTTTGACGGTTCATGACTCCGTTGTGTGTTGTGTCCCCGAGGACGAAGTTGCAGAAGCCCAGCGATACATCGAAGAGTGTATGCGTTGGATACCTTATTGGGCTAATGGTATGCCGATCAATTGTGAATCCGGTGTTGCCAAGTCCTACGGAGATTGTGAATGAGCCAAGTTGTTGATTTTGAAGAAGGTAAGAGACGACTTAGGTTACGCAAGCAACCTCGTACGTTATACAAAAACGACTTACCACGAAACGAAGAGTCCGACATCATCTTGAGTTCAGTAACAGTCTCCAAGGTAGATAATGAAGTCTTCGTAGTGGTAAGTCAGATAGACATGGTTCAAGACCCACCTATCTTCGATACAGTGACGTTTAGTCAGGAAGACCTACCGGTACTCATCGAAGCACTGATAGAAGTAGATCAGTGTCTATCAAAGGAAGAGTGATGAATGTAGATGATTGGTGGCCTTCCTGCGTCCCCGAAAATCAGAGACGAGTTTGGCTAAGGCCAGCCATTATGAATAAATGGTTTAAGGTGGATGGCATACAGCCAACTAGTTATATATCCCGCGCCGAGCGACAAAATAAACCTATAAGGTATAAGAGACAAAAGCATGGCGTTAGGAAGGACTGTATCATAGGCCCGAAAGCATACAGGGTCTTGGATTTAGTGGCCCGTGCTAGGAGTGAAGGTAAAAAAATAGAACCCGCTGATGAGTTGTACCATGAACGTGCTATGGACGCGCTTACCCTAAAACGGTATCGCATAGAAAAAGAAATAAAGCAGTTTGAACGGGAAGTAACGCATATTATAGAAAGCAGCGTACTTAGTAATACGTTAACAGGCAAGCACATGGTGTCAGAACAAGATATAGTGGCACAGGCAGAATCTTTTGAAAACCAATGCGGTGTTTATTTTTTGGTGAAAGACAACCGCGTAGTTTATGTAGGTCAATCAGTACAGATATCTGCTAGGTTAGCAGATCATTCTAAAACTAAGGATTTTGATTCGTACGCTTTTATACGTTGCGGCAAAGAAAAATTAGACGTGCTGGAGAGTTTGTATATACACGCTCTATCTCCTGAATACCAAGGCCGTAGTGGTCACAAAGGAGCGCACATTGCCGCGCCTTATAGTTTTGAACAGCTTGTAGCTTTAGGAGGTAAAACATGAGCATTACCCCTTGGTCGTTCAGTAAGATAAAGGCGTTTGAGCAATGCCCAAAAAAGTTTTACCACTTGAAAGTTGCAAAGGATTACTCAGAGCCTGAGACCGATGCGATGTATTACGGTACCGCGTTTCATGAAGCAGCCGAAGAATACGTACGGGATAACGTACCGCTACCGCCACAGTTCGACTACGCCAAGGCCGGACTGGATGCACTTAACGCTAAACGTGGTAAGAAGTTATGTGAATACAAGATGGGGCTTACCGAAAACTTGGAACCCTGCGACTTCTTTGCAGATAACGTGTGGTTTCGCGGTATTGCAGACTTGGTAATCCTTGATGAAGAGAGTGAGTTAGCTTGGGTTGTAGACTATAAGACGGGTAAGAACGCTCGCTACGCTGACAAAGGGCAGCTTGAGTTGATGGCACTGGCGGCATTCAAACATTTCCCCAATATCAAAGAGGTACGGGGTGGGTTGATGTTCGTTGTGTCAAACGAGTTAATAAAAGATACCTACACTCTAGCAGGTCAGGGTGACTTATGGGGTAAATGGTTAGGTGACTACACTAGTATGGAGTCAGCCTTTGAGAATGATACGTGGAACGCTAACCCCAGCGGGTTATGCAAAGCACATTGCGTGGTGCTGGAGTGTCCGCACAATGGGAGAAGTTAGATGCCTTACAAAAACAAAGCAGACAGAAAGAAACAAGTAAACAAACCGGTCGATAGTCCAGAGTTCAAACGTCGTATGGAACGGCAACGTGCCCGACGTGCAATGGATAAGACAGGTAAAGATGCGAACAAGAACGGCAAAGCGGACAAGCGAGAAGGCAAGGACGTTAGCCATAACAAGCCACTGGCGAGAGGTGGCAGCAACAAAGACGGTGTAAAGGTAGAGAGTTCTAGCAAGAACCGTAGCCGTAACCTCAAGAAAAAACCAGTTTCGAGGCAGAAGAAGCCTACCAGACGCTGAACCTGATGCGTCTTTAAACCACGTACGAAGCACCCTCCAGTTGCAGAGTACAAAAATCAGGCTAGTCCTAGGGTGCAATTACCCTTCATAGCAGACCTAGCCCCATCTGTGGACGAAGTGGGGCTTTAGGAGGAAATATTATGCGCCCTATATACCAGACTGAAAGAGACGCTGATAACGAATTAGCGGTTAAAGATTTTATACAAGCTAAGTATAGATGTAATTTTGTATTGACAATGCCGCTAGACCCTTTTGACGCTGTAATCCTAAACGATAGCGATGAAGTAATGGCCCTAGTCGAGATAAAAAGTCGGCGTAATACTAGTGATAAATACCCGACTTATATGTTGAGTGCAGCTAAAGCGGATATGGTTATAAGGATAGCGGGTTCTATGGATGCTATACCTTTACTTATGGTTAAGTTCACGGATGGTGTTTTTGTCACAAAATTAAAGGACGGGTTTGAACGCAAGCGAGGAGGCCGATATGACCGAGGCGATGCGTTAGATATAGAAGAATGTATATTCATACCTATGGATAGGTTTAGAGCATTATGAAGATAATAGATAACAAAGCACTGCTTTTGCGACTGCGTAACCCGCAGAAAGTAACGACCGTTATACCTGAAAGCCAAGAACTACCAGATAACAAAGTAGTGGTTAAGTGGGGTATAGACGAGGCGCATGTGTTGAAGAACTTAAATATAAAGGTACCTTCGCCAATCGAAGGTAAGTACAAATGGACGGGTAGGTACACTCCGTTTGACCACCAAAAAACTACATCGTCATTCCTCACGCTGAACAAGCGTGCCTTCTGCTTTAACGAGCAGGGGACGGGCAAAACAGCCAGCGCGATATGGGCTTCGGATTACTTGATGAACGTAGGGCGTGTGCGTAGAGCACTCATTATCTGCCCGTTATCCATCATGGATTCTGCATGGCGTAACGATTTGTTTACTTTTGCTATGCACCGGACGGTTGCGGTTGCGTATGGCTCCGCGAAGAAACGTAGAGAAATAATCCAGAGTGATGCTGAGTACGTGATAATAAATTATGACGGCGTTGAGATCGTACTGGACGCCATAAAAGACGGTGGGTTTGATCTAATCATCGTTGATGAAGCCACGCACTACAAGAACGCACAAACCAAACGCTGGAAAACCTTGAATGCGTTGATGACACCAGACAAATGGTTATGGATGATGACCGGTACACCCGCTGCACAGAGTCCCGTTGATGCTTACGGTTTAGCAAAACTTGTTAACCCCAGTGCTGTACCTAGATTTGCCGGGGCGTTTCGTGACCAAGTTATGTATAAAGTAAGTAACTTCAGGTGGATACCCAAAGAAGATGCAACCGATACGGTATTTAGGGTGTTACAACCAGCCATCCGGTTTACTAAAGATGAGTGTCTAGACTTACCACCGATGGTGTACACCAAGCGTGAAGTTGAAATGACCCGACAGCAGATTAAATACTATAAGTTGTTAAGAGATAAGATGGTAATGGATGCCGCAGGTGAGCAGGTTACTGCCGCCAATGCAGCAGTTAACATGAACAAATTACTACAAATATCTTGCGGTGCAGTCTACACCGATAACGGTGACACGCTAGAGTTTGACATCAAACACCGATACAAGGTTCTACGTGAGGTCATCGATGAGTCCAGCAAGAAGGTATTGATCTTCGTGCCTTTCAAGCACGTCATCGACATATTATCAGACAAACTACAAAGCGACGGTATCAGCACAGCGATTATTCGTGGTGACGTATCGCTACCAAATCGAACCGAAATATTCAGGCAGTTTCAAAAGACCGAAGACCCTAGGGTATTAATTATTCAACCCCAAGCAGCAGCGCATGGTGTGACCCTGACAGCGGCGAATACGGTGGTGTGGTGGGGGCCAACCAGTTCACTAGAAACGTACGCTCAAGCCAACGCACGGGTGCACAGATCGGGACAAGACCACAAGTGTACCGTAGTCCAACTGCAAGGATCTGCCATAGAAAAACGTGTTTATGCTATGTTGGACAATAAAATCAATGTCCATACAAAAATGATTGATTTATACAATGATTTGCTTGCGTAGTACCTAGTTATCCATTATAGTCGTTCGTTCGATAAGTGAAGGAGATCGAAATGAGCAACGGGGAATCCATATCTTTAGACAAGTTGGTCAAGACTTATATAAAGATTCGTGAGAGACGTTCAGAGTTAAAAGCCGAATTTGATGCACAAGACGCACCACTGGTGCAGCAGCTTGAAACTGTCAAAGGGGCTTTGTTACACCACTGCAAAGAGCACGACGTTGATAGCGTCAAAACTTCCGAAGGTCTGTTCTACCGGACGGTTAAACAATCTTATTGGACAAGTGACTGGGATCAGATGCACAAGTTTATTCTTGAGCACGCAGAACCATCATTGCTTGACAAGCGGATTAACCAGAAGAACATGAAGCAGTTTTTGGAAGAGAACCCAGAGTTGCTACCGAAAGGTCTTAACTCTAATTCCGAATACACCATAGCCGTTAGAAGGAACAAGAAATGACACCCCGATTAGTTTCAATCAAAGAAGTTGCCCAGCACTTTATGGTATCTGAGCGACTTATCCGTAATTGGATGAAGCAAGGGCGAATACCTAAAAACACTTACATCCATATTAACCAAACCTACCGGTACGATCTTGATGCTGTCACCAAAGCGTTGCTTAGTGAAGTTGACGAGGACGCACCTTCAGTTACGTGGGATGAGGTTAGCCCAGAAGAAGCGGCACCGATTGAAGTGCCCGACTTGGATACAGACGAAGACTACTGATGGAAGAAAGTGTTAAAAGAATAAGTATCCGCAACAAGAAGTTTGAGGGAACACCCCTCGAAAGTGGAGATAGTATTGATGTTGTCGTCGTAGGTGTTGCCTACCGGTCGAGAATGTACTACAAAGATGATTACGACCCTGACAAAGCATCTACTCCTACTTGTTGGTCTAACAACACAGAAACACCTGCTTTAGACGTTCCAGATGAACAAAGGCAAGCTGGACGTTGCGTAGATTGTGTCCGCAACATTAGAGGTTCTGGTAGAGGCGCTAGTCGTGCATGTAAATTCGTGCAGCGGTTAGCCGTCGTGTTAGAAGATGATCTGGAAACAGCTTATCAACTACAGCTACCACCCACTTCTATATTTGGGGACGCAGTAGATGGGGCTATGCCCTTCCGTGCTTATGCACGGTACCTTGAGGCGCGTGAGACGCCTTTTGTCGCTGTAATAACAAGAATTTATTTCGACACTGAAAGCGACACACCAAAACTCTTCTTCAGGCCAATACGTCCACTAGAAGAGCAGGAGTACGAAACCGTCAAAGATATGGGAGAACACGCAGATACTATCGCTGCTATTACGTTAAGCGTAACGCCGCTAGAAGATGCCACTGTTTCACCATTCACCGAAGTTGATGGTTTTACATTTAATGACTAAATGTTTGGAGAAACATACATGAACCACCTTATAGAGGATGTAGAAGTCCTATACCCGCGTATCAACAAAACATACCGCTTCGATTCAGCGGAAAACCGTAGTGTGCCATGCGATCCGTTTGACGACGGTGCAGCGTACTCCATGCAGTTTCGTATGGATTCGGCGCAAGCAAAAGAACTAATGGGCGCTATGGCGAAAGCGTATGCTGAGAAACGTGAAGCCAAATGGCCTGAAAAGATACCAATGCCGTTCAAGAAAGAAGAGGACGGGTCATTCGTTGGTAAGGTCACACTGAAAGGTGCATATGGCAAAGAAGCCACCAGCAAACCAATGCAGGTAGACGCCAAAAATAAACCGCTAGGTGATGATTTCATGTTGACTACTGGGAGTACCGCTAACATTGCAGTGGTGTTGTTCCCATACAATATGCGAGAAGCTGGCGTATCATTGCGATTACGCGGTGTGCAAGTTACTAAGTACGTGCCTGTGCAAACTACGTCGCCATTTGGTGTAGTAGAAGGTTTTACTTCTGATAGCGATGACAATATGTTCGCTGATGTAACTGCGGCTGCACCTGTCACTGCCGAAGAGGTTGAGGTAGTAGAAGAAGTCGAAGTAGCTGAAGCGCCTGTCGAAGAACCGAAGAAGAAAGTAGTTAAACAGAAGTCATCTGCACCGAAAGACGAAGCTGATCTTAGTGCAATCGTTGACGGTTGGGACGACTAAGCCTGACTTTCTTGGGTATGCTCATGCGCGTACCCATGCTTTTAACTTATACCACGGATAGGCTTACCGAAAAGGGTGGATAACTACCCCTGCCGTGGTAACTTTCGGTTCTGAGATAGCTATGGAAACAACAAAATTTTTAGAAAATGCCCTAGCAGATGATGGACTGTATTGCGTTTTTGCTTCTAACAAGAAAACAGATAGAAGGGTACAAAAGTTTTTTACCTCTGTTACTGACCTAGTAGACAACGCAAATGATCTAGACAACCAAGGCTACGATGTATACTTCGCCTTATCTACTTTCAAGGAGGACAAGTCCCGCAAGGTAGACAATGTTAAATACGTAAAAACATTTTTCCTAGATTTAGATTGTGGCCCATCCAAAGAGTTTGCTAACCAACGAGACGCACTAGCTGCGTTACAACAATTCTGTAAGACCAACCTATTACCACGCCCAACACTAATCAACTCCGGTCGTGGAGTGCACGTTTACTGGGTGCTGAAAGAATCAGTCTGTCTTGATGACTGGTTACCTGTAGCAGAACGCCTCAAGGCTCTATGTAACAAAAACAAGTTTCTGGCTGACCCCGCAGTTACGGCGGATGCAGCACGGGTACTGCGTGTACCTAAAACCCACAACTACAAACCTGATGATCCAGTCAAAGTATCTTTCATAGGGCCAACGGATTCGACATTAGTTGACTTCGATAAATTCTCTTTACTGCTTGGCGGCGACTTGATACCAGTTCCTACAAGAAGAATGGAGGGTGCGAACGCGATGATGCACGCGGCCCTCGAAAACCAAGACTTTAAGTTCAAACGCATTGTCGAGCGTTCCGGTACGGATAAGGGATGCTTGCAGATATACAACGCATTGGCGAAACCTAACGAAGTGTCAGAACCGATATGGCGTGGGATGCTGTCTATACTGAGAGCGTGTAGTGATGGCAGCAGAGAACGAGCGCACCAAATATCGAAGGGGTACGTAGGGTACGATCCTGAAGAGACAGACGCTAAGTGGGACAAGCTAACATCTGACAAACGGTATACGTGTAACAAGTTTGAAGAACACAAGCCCGAAACATGTTTAGCGTGCCCTAACCGTGCAAAGTTCAGGTCACCACTACAACTAGGCAAGCTAATAAAAGAGGCGGCTGAAGAAGACAACGTGGTGCAAGAGCCAGCGTTAGACTTACCTAATTCGCCTGTCAGCACCTACGTAATACCAAAATACCCTTTCCCGTACCTACGTGGTGCAAACGGCGGGGTGTATCTACACACCAAGGATTCAGAAGGTAACGAAGACGAGAAACTTATTTACCGCAACGACATATATGTGGTGCAGCGGGTCATAGACCCTGAAATAGGGGAGCAGATAGCTATACGATTGCACCTACCAAAAGATGGCGTACGCGAGTTTACGTTACCGTTAACTGCGGTTGGGGCTAAAGATGAGCTTAGGAAGCAATTAGCCATGCGTGGTGTAGCGGTACCCTTCATAGATGACCTTATGAAATACCTATTGACTTGGATTAATGAACTACAGGAGACGACAGTGGCGCAAAAGGCTCACAGGCAGTTTGGTTGGGTAGGAGATGGCGTAGATGCTTTTGTTCTAGGCAACCAAGTAATAACGAAAGACGGTGTTGAATATAACCCACCGTCAGCACAAACCGCAGGGCTGTTCCCCGCGTTTGAACCCAAGGGTACGTTGGAGGAGTGGAAAGAACTCATGCAGTTCTACAACAGGCCGGGGTTTGAATTACACCAATATATTGTTTGTGCAGGATTTGGTTCTATATTAATGCACTTCATGGGCGGTATAGCGTGTTCTGCCATGCACGTACACAGTAAAGATTCTGGGCTTGGTAAGACTACAGCGATGTTTGCTTCGGCAACTATATGGGGTAACCCTAAGCAGTTAGTGTTAGACGAGCAAGATACGCACAACAGTAAGATGCTGCGGTCAGAAATACTGCATAACCTACCGCTATACATAGATGAGATGACTAACACTAGCCCAGAAGATTTGAGCACCTTGGCGTACCAGTTTACTTCGGGGAAGCAGCGTGCTCGTATGGTGAGTGGAAGCAATACAGAACGCCTCAGAGGTGAACCTTGGAGTCTAGTAGCGATTACTACAGGCAATACAAGTGCGATAGAACGGATTAGCTTACGCAAAGAAAATCCAAGTGCAGAAGCGCAGCGGATACTTGAAGTACAAGCGGACAAGATATTTAAAAGTCCAGATACTAAAGAAGAGACCGATGCTTTTAGCGCAAAGCTAGAAAAATGTTACGGTCATGCTGGGCCTATATTTATTCGGTATCTTATGGATAACCCCGATCAAATATTTCCAATGATAAAAGAGGTACAACTGCGTCTAGACAAAGAGGCAGCGATGGCTTCTGAAAATAGGTTTTGGTCAGCGGGGGGAGCTGTGAATGTTGCTGGCGGTATAATGGCGCAACGTCTTGGTTTGATACCTTATGACATGGGTGGTATCGCTAAGTTCATAGTGGGTAGGTACAAAGAAAACAAACGCCGTGTAGGAGATATGGCGGTTTCCCTAGAGCAAACGCTAAACGAATACATCAATGAGCATTACGATAACATCTTAAAGATAAAAAGCACGAGTGATCTTCGCAAACAAGACGGCTCTGCAATGGATTCATTGATACAGCCTGACGCCATACCTCGGGGCAGAATGGTGGCAAGGTATGAAACAGATGTTAAGAAACTGTACCTCATACCGAAACCGTTTCGTATATGGTGCGGTAAACAACAAATAAATTACGGGGCTTTCGTTAATGAACTCGTTAAAAATATGGGTGCCAAGCGTGCAAAGGTACGGTTGGGTAAAGGAACGCACTTCCAAATGAAAGGGCAAGACGTAATCATAGTGCAGATGGGCGACGACGATGAAGCGGGGAATACTGCGGACGTATGATCTAAACCCTGATGGGGTTCGGGTTGTAGTAAAGTGGCATGAAGTGCAGGTGGGTATGTCGTTGTTCATACCTTGCATAAATACTGACAGGGCGATACGGCAGGTAAACAAAATAATTAAAGATTGGGGTTGGAATATCGAGACTAGAGTAGGTGTGGCAGGGGATAAATGGGGTGTTCGTGTCTGGCGTATTTTGTGATATATTGGCCTAGACAGTTCGTCCTCCTTCTCGCATAGCGTTCTGTCATCCTCCTGCTCTTCGAGCAAGCCCCCTCTTCGGAGGGGGTATTCTAACTCCTTAACCAAGGAGTACCTATGGAACCAACAAGAAATGACTTGCTACAGGCGTGGATGACGCTGGTTAAACTACGTGACACAAACGTGTTAGACCCCGGCGATGACCAACTAGTCTTATCGGTGATGCAGATACTAGATGCAGAACAACGTCTACGGATGGGTACTTAGGCTACAACCCAAAGTCACTGGCGAAGGTTGGCGAGTCATCCCAATCATCTCCAAGACCCTGCAACTTACTACGCAACCTTGGGCTTAACGTAACGCCGTAGTGCATTTTAGCGGTAGTCCGCATGTGTTGCGCCATAGAGCGTTTGATAGTATCAGGTGTTATGCCATGCTCTGGATGCCTGCCGTTGAAATCTGCCATGTCTTCCATAATACGTTGTACTGCGGATACGTTGTTGTTACGCATACCCACGTAGTATTTACGTAAGAGCTTAGTGCGTTCCTCGTTAGTTGCACGATCTATCTTTTTAAGCGAAGCATTTTGTTGTAGCTGTCGAGTATACTCCGCTGGTGCAAAACCCATAAACTGTGCAGCAACATGCCCCGCATGGAAGTCTTCGACGATGGGGTCACCACGTAGCGTACGTGCGCCTTCGTTAGCAAATCGCACACTCTTGAACCCATTTCTTATAGCGGCTGGCATGGCAGCTTCTACGCCGCGTAGCATCTCGCCTTCGCCCCAAAGTTTGGCTCCGCGCTCCATCTGCATTAAAGAACCTAACACAGGGCCACCTAGTTGTTCCGCTGCGGTGAAGAATACGCTTTGGTCTTTTTCTATCATTCTGTCACGGAAGATCAGGTTAGACAGACCCATCCTGCTGGCTACATCCACACCAAATAGATAGTTGACTGCACCACCGTATGGCCCTTCGCCTATATACTTACGGACAGAGGTTTCAAAGTCTTCTTCGTCGTCTTCCTTAAACATGTTAGAGATCATGGCAACGACACCAAAGAACGGTAGCCCCTGTGCCCCTGCGACTAACGCTGCACCGCCAAACACTCCTCTAAGCTGCTTCCGTGCAATCTTGCGAGCTTTTTCATTTCCTGTGAACGAAGTATCGATGAGGTCATACAGCATGAAGTACATAGCCGACCCGTACCGCTTGAATAGGAACGCTACCTTACCGATACCGTCTTGTGCGATACGTGGCGCTGCCGCAGCAGCAATACCACCGTTAGTCATTTCAGTAACGTTCAGTGCATCAAGTGCAATGTCATTCAGTTCTGTTTCGCCTAACTGCTCCCACTGATTGGGTTTTAACCCTTTGTCTTTGAGTTTCTTCTGGAGCGCCAAATCGTACGCCATTATCATAGCGACCTGTCGGTTAGCGCGTTCTCCGTGGTGGAATATAAACCCTGTTATAGAGTTAACTTTAGCCATCGGGTTGTCTATCGAATCAACATCTGCGATATCGTAAGCAATCGAACGGTTTAACTGCCCTAAGTCATCTGCCAGCTTGGATAGTATTGCAAATCTTCGCAACGGGTTATTCTTATCCATACTGTCAAAGTCGTAATTGTCTAACGATTGTGCAGCGGTGATCTCTTCTTTGGTCTTACCGTCTGGCCCCATTACCTCGACCTTACGTTTGTTGCCACTACCCATAAAGATCTTTGTAGCTTCTTGTAAGGCTTTGGCTGTATTGCCGTATCCGTATTGAGCACCTAAGTAAGGTACAACTACCATCGGTATCTGTGACAAGTTGACCAGCGCAGAAGATATGTTTAGACCTAACGTCATGTTGAAACCGAAGCTAGTAGCAAGGCGTGCCCAAGGCTGCACCATAGGACTAGCTGCCCAATTTGCACGGTCACTAAGTTCGTTGGCTAACAGTATTGATATCTTCTTATCTTCATCAGATATGTCTTTTCTATTGTTAATATCCGCTGCTTGTTTATTGAAGTCATCTTGTAACGCACGCATCTGTGCGCCGTACTTTATTCTAGACAACTGCTGCCCTAAATTAAGTGCACGGTTACGTAAGCCAAAAATAATATCGTGATTTGGTATCTGTCGTTCGGTAGGCGTTACGTCACCCATAGCACCACGTCGGTTCTTTCTGTGTCTAAACGAGTTAGCAAAAGAACGTTCTGGCAACGTATCTAAGAACAAACGCATGATCTGTTCTTGTATAACATTATCTGACTTAATGCCCCCCGCCTCTAATATATCAAGCACGTTGTTGACGAACGAAGTAGGTGGGGCGTTCTTCCTGAAGTTAGCTTGTTCTAGATTGGCAAATGCGTTTACCCCGCTGATACTTTTTATCGCTTCAGCTTTGGTTTTACCGGTGTCAGCTAACAGTTTCTCGACCGTTGCTTTGTTCTTTGCGTCTGGGTTTGACCAATGCTTTTCTATCTGCTTTATCGCTTCCTTACGCTCTCGGGCATTAGCAAACGCTTCTACGTAGTATTCGATATTACCTGTGTCTGGGTCTACTGCATTGTATTCCAACCAAAATTTACCCGTACGCATCAGTGGGAAGTATGGGTCTTTGACGCCGTTCGAGGTTAGCTTTTCGTATAGTTTGTTAACCAACACCTTACGATCCGCAGGGTTTTTAACGTCAGCACTTAACCTGCTGTCCATTAACTCACGCACTTGGTCGTACATAGCCTTGTACTGGTTACGCCATGCTTTGTAGAAGTTCTGCCCTTCCCCTAGCTTGGTATACCTATCACGAAGATCTTTCCATGCAGCTATCTGTTCTGGGTCAGGTACCCACACTTTGTTAATTGTTTTACCGTATTTCTTTTGGGCTTCCTGCAACGTAAGTGTAGGGTCTAACTGCAAGTAGGTGCTGCGAGTCAGTATCCTGCTTAACTCTTGCATCTTCTCTACGTTCTGACCTGCCCATGCAGCAGTGCGCTTCGTAAGAGCTTCTACACCTGTGTTAAACTTGTTTATTGCACCGCTTTGTTCCCGCACGACTCGTAGTAACTCTTTTACATTATCCAGCTTACCTTCCGCTATTTTAGTGATAGCGTTTAGGTCAAGTAGTCCTAGGCTAAACTTCTTGGCGCTTTCAGGTACGGGAGCAAGTAGGCTCTTGACGATACCTCGTTCACCCACTTCTTTGAACGTAGGCACACTCTCATACATGTTTTCAAATGCGTCTCTGGCTTTACCTATGACTGAAGAGTTGTACAAGATACCGGAGCCACGCACCCCTTCGTAAGGCGCTAGTATGTCTTCTATGAGTCTGTCTGCGGTACCTGCAACGTCACTTGGAGTGCCTGTTATACGACGTATAAACTGCTTAATGACATCTAGTACACGTTGGAACACTGTGGTCTTGTCGCCATCAACTGGTATGGTAGCTAGATGCTGCCTGAACTTATAGTTACCAAATACTTCTGCAACGAACTCTTCTACTGATTCTGATCCGTAGTACCCATCCATATACGGCTTGGCATAGTTGTACAAGTTGGTCAGTTGTTTAGTAGTCGCACTAGACGGTTTTTGCAGTTCTTGAATCGTAGCTGCGTGCGCCATTTCATGTAGTAGATTATGTGCGGTAACACCGGCTGTATCATCAAGCAGTATGACGTTATCGATACCCACATCTTTGTCGCTGTATATAAAGGCACCCTTGGTGTTAGCTTCTTCATCCAACGCCGCACGGTAGCGTCTACCGAGTTCGTCAGTAGGTTTGGCAGGTACGATAACAACGCGGGTATCCCCAACGAAGTTAACTAACTTAGAAGCAATCTTTGCTACACGCGGGTTGTCAGTAGCGTACGCTAAAGCGGTCAAGGCACCTTTCAGGTTACCTTCTTTAATATTCTTGATGGTGTTGCTATCGAGCTTCGCATCTAGGTCAGGATCGAACTGCGTCTGTACGTTGTAAACACCTCTATCGAAACGTCTTTCTCTTTGTTTTCGTATGGCTACTTGCCGTATTCCCGCTCTATCTTTGTCTGTCTCTACGACGTATTGACCAGACGCTATTAACTCCGCTTCTATTTCTTGCAGTTCCGCTTCTTTCGCTTTACGTTTTGCTTCTAGTTCAGCTTCTGCAAGGGTTGGATCTTCTTTACCCTTAACCGCAGCCCTTTCTTTAGCGGCGGCAGCTTTCGCTCTTTTAGCTAGTCCTTTTTTAGGTTTAGCTTCTGTAGGTTTGGGCGCTAGATTACCACGCACCCCTGCACCGCCCGCTACCGTTGTTTTCTTAGTGCGAGCTTTGACTTTAGCTTTAGGCTCGGGTCTGGGTCTGGGTCTGGGTCTGGGTTTACTCACTGCTTCAGGGAACGGGATTGTAGAGAAGTCAACCGTTGCTGCACGGCTGTCCAAGAAGTCTTTGAAGGCCGTACTAGGTAGACCAACTTTACCCGCTAGACTTTGGTATAACCTACGCATACCCGCAGCAACGCGTGCAAAGAACTTATCAACAACGGTTAGTGGTTTTTCGGAAGTTACAGCCCAACGAGATACTTGGTCGGCAAACCATTCTGAACCAATATCAGCACCGGGGCGCGGGTCTAAAAGGTACTTTCTAGCCCTCGCACTCAGTTGAGCTACAGGTATGTCAAGCATCTCAGGGTTTTTTGCTATCGCTGTTTTTGCTGACGTACGCGAACGTAAAGAGTTTATAAGCTCCCCAAACGTTCCTGCCTCTGCCTTAGCCCGCCATTTTTGATACTCAGCTTGTAGGGCTTCCTTTTCTTGTTTAGTGGCATTTTGGTATTCAGTTTTTTCAAAGATATGCCCCAACTCATGCGCTAATACTTCTATGCTTTTTGATACGCGAACCTGTGGGCGCATAACAAGTACATGGTCGCCATTCTCTAATTGTTGCGTGTATCCTTGGGTACCTCCACCCATAGATTCCGCCCCAGCTATACGGTCAAAGGGGCCATATAAGTTTTTAAGTTTTACTTCTTCGGGATTACTAGCGTCTTCAAAAGTTGTTATGTAGACACGGTCTTTTAAACCCAGCAACGATATAAACTGCTGCGCGGTATTCGCAAGTTCTTTGGGGAAATTGGTAGAGAACGATGTAGTAGCCCCTTGTTGGAAAGGCCCGTCAGGGTTGCGCTTGTGCGTTGCTTCGTCTATAGCAACGGCTTTTCTTTTGGCTTCTCTTAACTCCGCAAGCTCCGCTTCACTAAATACTCTACGCCAAAATACTGGGCTTGAGACATCTCGTGGGTTCCCACTAAAACGTGCTACCGTACCGTCTTGTTGTTTTATAGGTATATAAAGAACTTCATTCGTGTTTTCAGCGTAACCTTTTCGTAACGCAATATCCTTATTACCCCAAATAGGGTCAAAACCTGCGAGTCTAGCCCAGCTAACATCTTTGGGGTTGAACTCTAACGTTTCGGGTTTTTCTTCAGTAGGTTTTTGCTTTGCCTTAAAAGCAGCAAACGCTTCTTGTGCAAACTGAAAGTTTTTTAGTGTACTAGTTTGTTCTTCATCTAAATCGGCAGTTGCTACTAACGTGCTGCCTTCTTCCTGCCCTTTTCTTTCTGCTGTTTTCTTTACAGTATAGAACCTAGTGGGTTTACCCGGTGTAATTACAGCGTATGGTTTAAACTCGAATTTGGGATTGAGTGGATAGTTAGCACCGGATGTAGCGGCTGGGTCTAGTTCTATCGTTGGTGCAGCAGAGGGCACTACTTCAGGTTCTACCTCTACACCATCAACAGCATCAGCATCAGCATCAACAGCATCAGCATCAGCACCAGCATCAACAGCATCAGCACCAGCACCAGCATCAACAGCATCAGCATCAACAGCATCAGCATCAACAGCTACAGCATCAACAGCATCAGCACCAGCATCAACAGTTACATCAGACTCAGCCGTATCCGTTGGGGTAGTAGGTGGCGTAGGTGGCGTAGGTGGCGCAGGTTGGCGTTTCTGACCAAACAGGCTTAATTGATCTGGTGACACACCCTCTAGCTCTTTGACTAGGTTATTCCTAGCCTTCACCCCTATTTTTGGGTCATCAACAAACTTTGCTAACTTCTTCCGAACTTCCGGGTCATTGATATCTTTATCAGTAACACTTTTACGTATAGCAGCTTTTGGGCTAACGCCTAGCGTATCTAAAAATTCTTTGGTAAGTATCTTCGGTTCTGGGGCAGGTTCACTGGCACCTGAACGTGCTGCCGCTGTACGCACTGCTTCAAGTCTGGTTTCTTGTTCTGGGGATAGAGCTACCCCTGCTGGGCCTATACCTTCAAAACTTAACTGCTCTGGGTCTTTGGGTTCTTGCTCTACAGCTTCAGGAGCAGTAAATAACTCGCCTTCTACGGTAGTTTCCGTGCCATACACAAACTGTCTGACAGCTTCTATCTCTACGTCTGTGTACTCTTCTTCAGGCTTACCGCTATCTAACAACGTAGGTACATCTACCGATTCTACAGTCTCTTCTACCGCTACTTCTTCCGCAGGGGCAGGTCGTGCGCTTTCAGGTAATGCAGCAAGTTCCTCTTCACTAAGTATGGCGGTCTCTGCATCGTCATCAAACAGATCGCCTTGCTCTTCAATCTGAGCGGGTAACTCCCTTGGACCTTGATCTTCTGGGCCTTCCTCTGCAATGCGCGAGTCCCTGCTAATACCTGCGGCACCGCCACCCAACGTACCACCGATCAGACCAGCGGCAACGGCTGTTTCAATGTATCCGTCTACGGCTTCTTCGCTGTCAAGCTCTAATCCAGCTTGTGCACGTTCGATTAATGTTTGTCCGAGTTCAGTAGGTACCTCGACAGCGGCACCGGTACCAGCACCTTTAGTGACGCGAGTGAATAACCCACCTGCACGAATGGCTTTTTGTGTGGGTAATAGCCGACCTACCATCAACCGTTCAGCGAAGGCATCTAGGGCAGCTTGTGGTAACGAGTTTAGGAATGCAGCACTTTCGCTCATCTCGACGCGAAGCCCCTGCTGTATAGCTTCTTTCTGTGCTTCACGGTTATTACCGTAGAAGAACGGTATTTGTGACAAGGCAGCGCCAGCAAGACCACCAACAATAGTACCGGCAGGGCCGAACGCTGTACCAGCCGCAGCACCAGCCGCAGCGCCAGCACCTAAACTAAGGCCAGTCTGCGGCGCAGTTTCGCCAAGGGTTTCAAGGAAATAATCTAGCCCAGTACCAACGCCTTCTACGTCACCCAAACGCGTAGCCACCGCTTCTTGTTCGGCTAGTTGGGCTTCGTTTTCGGCAACCATTTCAGCGCCAAATTCTTCTAACGCTTCTATGTCAGTTACTGAACCTAGACCTTCAAGGGCAGACCCAAAGCCACGACCCGCAACATCAATACCACGAGATAAACCACGACCTAACGCGGTAGTATCTTCTTGCAGAGTTTCTTTTCTTTCCGCATTTAGTTTCTTAAAGGCAGCAGCGATAGTTTCATAGTCTTGGGTACCCTTTTTGTCAGGGTTATCTACGATCCATTGTGCGTATTCTCTAATACCTGCCATTACAACACTAACCCAAATCTACTTCAGCAGAAGCGACTAATTCACTTGTTGTTAGAGGTGCGGTCGTTACATCTGCCGCAGGTAAGGTAAGTCCTGAATCAGCTCCTATCCCTTTTAATGCGTTTATCAGCGTTTGTTTGTCCGCGTTGATAGTTCTTTTAGCTTCAGCTATCTTATCTGCTTTTTCTTGTTTATTAAGGGTCGGAGATATATTTATCGATTGTGTAGCCGCGTCTATGGCATCCTGCGCGTTCGTGTTAACTTCACTTATTGCGGTTACAACCTTACTCTGCACGTTACTCTTCTGAGCATCAGTTTTGGCTTCCAGCATTTCTCTCTGTAACGCAAGTTCCTGCCCTTTCAGCTCAGCGGTTTGTTTCCTGTATCTGTTTTGAGTGTTAGCGTCAAGGATCTTAAAAGCCATAGACTGGTCAAATTGCCTACCCGCTTGCGCTATCTCTGCTGCGAAATTTTCAACATCCATATCAAGTCTTTCTGCGTCTAACTTTAACCTACTTTCGTTGATTCCAAGCATACCCGCTACTTGTTCTGCTGTTGTACTAGCACGCTGTTGTTGGATATCCAACCCACGTTCACCTTGTGATATTTGAGCTTTAGCTAACTCTCTGTCCTGTTTTGCTTTTAACAAAGCGTTACGACGTTCTCTAATGCCAGCCAAACCTTCTTTACGTTCTTTTTCTTCAGCTCTTACAGCTTCACTGATACCTAATCCAAAGCTGGCAAGTGCGCCCCTATTACTAGTAGCGGTAGGTCTTTTAGACGCATTAATAGCGGCGTCAGTAAGACGGTCAAGCAACCTTCTGGTATTACTGCGGGTATCTGTTAAACCTGCTTCATCTTTTTCAAGATCCTCAAGTTGTTTTCTTTCTAACGCTTCGTATCTTTGGGCTAATGTTAACGGGGTAGTAGCTCTACGACGCAACAGTTCTGGAGCTTGAGTGCCTCTTTCTAAAGTTTTTAACGGGCCAGTGGGTAGTCCTGAGATACCTGCGGCCATAGCGTTATCGCCTATTTCAGCTATACGTCGTCTACCTTGTTCTTCTCTATTAAGTAAGAAGTCAGGTACTGGGGCACCACTAGTTGGCGCAGCCTGACGCAGTGTTGCTGGTGCTTGTGATGCACCCCCTACCATTTCGACTACCTGTTCCATTGTTATTTCGTCAGTTTCAACGGGAGTAGGTTGTTGTCCGGCAGCGGCGGCTATATCAGGTTCTCCAGCGGCGGCAGCGGCTTCTCGCGCAATGAAAGGTGACAATTCTTCTTGAGATCTTTCGGGTACAGGCGCTAAAGGTGCACCGATATCGAACTGTTCGGTCATCTCCTCTGTCACCATTTCTATATCAGAAGGTTTTGTGCCTCCTTCCCTACGGACTCCTTCGCCTAACCCCATCGTAGGAGGTAGTTTTTCGTATACACCCCCTCTTTCAGCAGCTATTCTTGATCTAATAGCGTCATCACTTAACCGCTTAAAAAACCTATTGGCGCTTTCTAACTCTTGGCGTTTCTCACGTACGTCTGCTTCAGGTATGCGACTTATTTTTGGTTCATATTGTGCACGTAACCTTGATGCAATTTGCTCATCACTCATCCGCTCAAAAACTCTGTTAGAGCTTATAAGTCTGCGTCTTTCCTCTTCTATTTCTTCTTGCGTGGGTTCGTAAACACCCCCACCAACGTTGTACCCAACAATCCCACCGTTGTACATACGATTCAGATTCGGTGCAGGTTGTGAGGGTAATCCTTGTGGGCGTTGTGGTTGCTGTCCTTGCTGTTGCATACGCTGCTGTTGTTGCCGTTGCTTCTGTGCAAGTACGCCAGCTACGCCTTTAGTGCGGTCACGCAAGTTCTTCATACCCGCTAGGTCAGGTGCCATCTTTTCTTTTTCAGAGGCAATAAGCGTCTGTTCTAACTGGTCAGCTACAGTCGGTGGGTTACCCTGCATCTGCAACGCGGCAAGTTGTTTTTCCTTCTGTACTTTCTCTGCGGCACGTTGGGCTGCAATCAAGTCAAGGATGTTTTTACTCTGCCCATACTGTTGCATTAACGCGTTAGGGTCATTCTTCATCCTAGCAGCGCGTTGAGTAATTTGTTGGTCAATACCACCCATCGGATTCATAGCCATTAGTCCCACCCTCTAAACAGATCAAGAATACCGCCAGCACCACTTATAAACTCGCTTAATGCACTGGGTTCTTGGTAGCTATACTGCTGTGCGCCGATAGGCAACCCTTGCAGCAACGACTGTTGGTACTGTACTTGTTTGTACGGGAAGTCACGTTCCTCTTCAAACTGCGCTAGATCTGCGGTTATGCCTTCCTGTTCAATGGCACGTTCTTGTGCGCCAAGGTTAGCTTGTGCTGCTAACGCTTCTAAACCATACCGATTGGCAGCGTCTTGGGCTGTTTGTAGCCTACCCTGCTCAACGTTAAATTGGTTCATAGCCTGACTATAAGCGTCTTGGTACCCTTTACCTGTAATACCTGCTAGGTTCTGCGCGAGGTTGCGGCTTAATTCAGACTCCATAATAGCTTGGCGTGACCCACCGTAGGCACCAGCTTTGGTCAATCGCCCTGCGTCAGCAAGCCTAGATATCTGTGCTTGTCGTCGTGCTTCTTCAATTTGCGGGTCTAACGCAGCTTGAAGGTAAGGGTTCATGTAGTCCTGTGCCGCTTGCGCTGTGAACTGTTGCGGCTGGAAAGCCCCCATCTGTTGAGTGGGTACTGCAAGTCCTGCTACACCTTGGAACGCTGCTTGTTGTCCAGCAGATTGCCCAGCGGTGAGTGGCCCTGTATAAGCCTGATACCCCTGATTAGCAAGAGCCTGACCCTTACCAAGCATCTCAGTTACATAGGGTGCTGCATACGGTGCTAATGAACTTGTTTCTGAAGTTGGGTCACCTACGGCCATAATCATTACCTACTTGGTATAAATTTATTAGGGTTAATCTCGGTACCCTGTTTTGTATTACCGGTACGTGCTTTTCGCACCCTATCCATCATGCTGTATAGGTTTTTTGCCCCGGCATTGGAGTTACCGTTGCCCAAATGACTCACTACATCGGCAGGAATTACGAACTCACCATCACTTAAACGCGCTTCTTGGGTGCCATCGATGCGTGCAGGTATCTTATCGGCCATACCATCTGTACTACCGCCTAGGTAATACCCCGGATTGGCGGGTTTTCCACCAGCAGAATAGCCATTATATCGCCTGTTGTACGCAGAGGCGGCACCACCTCCATTTAGGGCAGCTATACCACCGTACTTATACTGCGAAGTAAAATCAGAAAATCCACCTTGATTAGATACTGGGTTAGTGTTGATTACGCCTGAAGCGGGGCCACTACCATCGACAGCCATTGTCATACCAGTAGGATCAGGAGGTGTAACAGGGCCGGGATACGGGGTCATGATATTGGCATTAGCACCTTGTAACTGCGCTGCTTGCGCTGCGAATGCTTGTTGTGCACCTACTTCTGAACCACGCGGGGTATACGCATAGTCGGTAAAATACCGTTGCCCTCGACTGCCGGGACGACGCTCTGGGTCATAGGTTCCGGGAACACGACCCCGCACGAAAGAATAGTTTGGTATGCTAAAAACTGCGTTACCATCGGAATCAGTTGTTACACCGCCCGCAGAAGTATCTGTAGTATAGGTATTACCAAACATTAACTGTGCTTCAGGCAACGCGGCTAGGCCCGCTAACGTGTCGGGATCAGCATTCTCACTCATTATGGCGAGTGCGTCAGTGTAGTAATCAAACAAACTCATTAGTTGTCTCCATAAGACATTATCTGCATGATTTCATCAGTAAAATCATAATCTACTTTACCCCCTTGCGCCATACCCCCGATCTGCAATGGGCCTGACATAATACCTCTTTTCTGCGCTATTTGCTGCTGTTGAGCACGTTGGGGGCCACCATAAGGTGACGGGAATAACCCTTTTTGTTGGGGTGTAGCAAATACATCTGAAAAATCGTATATGTAGTTGATTCTTGCTGGGTCAGGCGTCGATACATCTACCCTGCGTCCACCAGCGTCACCCGCGCTCATCATAGCGTTAAATAAAGCGGTTTGACCTACAAGTTGACGCGTGTCCTTACCTTCTTGCGCGATTAACCCTTGCGTTACTTCCGCTGAATCATCTATGTAACCTTGTAGTTCAAGTTGGCGTTGAGCAGCGTCAGCATACAAACCAGTAGCAGGGATTTCACCCACACCTTCTACCCCTGCGTCAACGAACCCTTGCAATAACCCAATGTCAAGATCGTTGATAACACCATCAAAGTTAGCGTCATACAGACGTATATCATTGTTGATGTCAGTGATAGCTTCTTCTTCGCCCAGAAGCCCAACAATACCATCTATATCTTCCTGCGTTATTTCAGAAGTAGGTACACCGATAATGTTGCTAATATAGGTGAGATACTCGTTAGTGTTGTCTTCTGACTCCTCGATACGTGTGAGTATGGTCTCTTCGGTTTCGCCAATACTTGTTAGTAATTCGTCTCTGGTAAGCCCAAGATCAGTAGATAGGTCACCGAGCGCAAGGCTAAGAGCTTCGTCACGCGATTTACCATCTAATTCATACTGTACAATGAGGTCGTTGAGATTACCTATATTGACGTTTGTTTCGTCAATAGCGCCAAGTATATTTGCTTCAGTTTCGCCAAATTCAGCATATATCCCAGTAGCAGGGGCACTTTCATCTTCGTCTGTATCAGGGTCGTCTTCTACAGCAGGGGTGCCAATAAGTGCTTTGATGTCACTGTCACTCTCCGCTATTGCGCTTAATATATTTTCTTCTGTAATATCAAGATCTGAGGCGAGGCTAGATATAGCGCCTGATAAGGCTTCGTATTCTGTAGCACCTTGGTCTACTAACGCGTCTATGCGATCATTTAGTTCTTTATCGAGGTCTTCGACCTGACCGCTAACAGTTTCTACTGCTTCACCAACAGCCTGTATTTCAGTAGAAAGGTTATCTTCAGTAGTACCAAGTTGTTCAAGAATATCAGTTTTAGTGGTATTTAATTCGGTAGCTAAACCCGATAGAACCAGATCTACAGCCTCTGCACGACTAGCACCTTCTGCTACTAGAGCATCTATCTCTGCGTATAACCCCGTAGATCCCGATACTATATTGCCTTCAGCATCAAATTCAGCAGGTTGACCTAACTGGTCACTAACTGTTTCTACCGCTTCACCAACAGCAGCTACATCTTCACTAAGGGTATCAAGATCAGAAGCTACACCATCTACAATGTCATTTACTTCTTCTATATCTAACCCTAACGCACTAAGACTCTCTTCTAGGTCTTCATTAATACCGGCACGCAGTGCATCAAGATCGTCAGTGGTGGCTACGTCTTCTAAGGTAGTTTCGATACCACCTAAAATAGCTTCTACGTCTTCCACGGCAATGCCCAAAGCATTTAGTTCTTCACTTAGTGTAGAGAGGATGGCTTCTTTCTGTTCTTCTAACGCGTCTGGAAAACTACCGTAAAAATCTTCTGCGGCTTCGGAATCTGTAGCGCCCGGTTCTACATCGTAGATACTTTCTGTCCTACTTCCTTCATCATCGGGGTCATCGGGTTGCTCATATATAGGAAGACCGTCAGCGCCATATTCTTTTACTTGGTTACCATTCTCGTCAGTTTGAGGAACTATATCTCCAGTGTTATCTGGGTCAAGTTCAAAGGGGTTATAGTCGCCTTCTTCCCAACCAGAGTCTGCTACTAACCCTAACGGAACTGAACGAATAATTTCACCAGCAGCATCAAAAATCTGCACGGCGTTCCCAGTAACCTGTCCTACTGACCGACTTACATTATCTTTTACTTGCGTTATTACCCCCGTTGTAGGGTCTACAAGTAATTCTCCCGCACTTGATGGGCCTATATAATTGCCTTCCGCATCATACAAAGGCACTTTAATAGGTGGCCCATTTACAGGAAACGGTACGGGGATTTTTAATTCTGCCCATGTCCCTTGTGCAGGGTCAAAAGTCACTTTGATAGGGACACCCATACCTGCTGGCCCAGCAGCTCTTTGCTCTAGGATTTCATCCATTATTTCAAGGACTGTTTTAGGTTTACCACCGGGGCCAGTCCCGAATATAAGGTTGCGTATCGGGGTCGTTATACGTTCTATCTGATACTGAATATTTAGTTCTATGCTTTCTTTTACATGCGTGTTTAGCTGATCTTCGCTAATTGGTACATTAGACTCTAAATCATTCTCGTCACGTATTGTGGTCAGTATCTGTTGAGCTGCTGTAGTCGAAATGTCATCACCAGTTCGATTTTTAACAGCTTCTTGCACCTCTACTACTGATGTAGCACGGGGGTCAATAAGGTCAACCGCTTTTGATTCCTTTACGTTACCGATAAGGGATTCTATTTCTTCTTCGGTAAGATCTTCTATACGATAACCTTCATCAAGGGCTATATCCCGGAGTTCTCTGCGGGATGTACCTAGCAGGTCATATTTGTCTTTTAACGCTGTTTCATCAGTATTGCCAACTAGATCTTCAAGTTCTTCTTGACTGAACACATACCCTACATTTGGGTCATTAGACATATCGATTAGTTCTTGGCGGGTCACCGCGCTCCTATCAAACTCTGAATCGGCAAGATCTCCTATTCTAGTTTGGTAGTTAGGGTCACCAGTAGGATCGTCACTTTGTCCTACCCAATTTTCGATATCAGCAGCATTTAATTTATACCCTTGTTCGGCTGCAATGGCTTCTAATTCTTCTCTAGATAGCACTAGGGGGTCTACGTAATCCTCAATAGCGGTAGTAGTATCGGCCTGATTTCGTTGTCCGGTAAAGTCTTTAAGTTCGTCAGTATCATTAAGGCTATAACCCTCTTCTCGCATTATACTGGCAGCTTCTGCGGCGGTTACATACCGTGCGTTTACGTAATCCTCTAAATCCACTTCTGTTGGGTCACTACCTAATAATGTTGCTTTGTCTTCGTCTGATAACTCATAATCGTTACCGTCAGTAAGTGTTTTAGGTAGCTCGCTAACAGCTTCTAACAATGCACTCTCTGTGAAGGGTAATTTTTCTTCAGGTATACCAAAAGCTGACCCAAACTCTATATTAGATATAGTATCGTTATCACCAAAAATATCGTCAAAGAATTCATATAACTCTGGCGCATAAGACTCTAACTGCCCTAGTCCACCTATGAAGCCCTCACGAAGCGGGTTATTTATGTTATCGGCACCTGCCTGAAGTTGATTAAACACCTGCCGCATACCTAACTCAACTAGGTTGCGTTGCATACCTTGAAGCCCTAAAACAAACGCGGTGGTTGTTTCTCTTACAGCTTTACTTACGTTCAAGGATTCAAAATAAGAGTTAAGCATAGACATGAGGTCTTGCGTGTCTCTGCTAGTGTCATTCATGTAGCGATCACCCGTAAGTAAATCAGGGTTATACGTCTGCCGCCCGTCAAGGACATCGGTATACCCCGGAGCAAATCCGGGCGTTCTTCTTCCAAAAAATTCGCTCATATCAGTTTGCTATTAGCACCCCCTGAAATGATGCGCCGATCTGGTTGTTTGTGTTGCTGGTTACAGCACGGCATTCCATGTCTGTCTTTTCAGAAAACGCCAAAGGAAACTCAAAGTCAATCACTAGTTCGTTGCTTTGCAGCACGTTAATAAACTTTGTCCTAAATACGTTTGACCCAAAGTCTTTCGTATCAAACTTAACCGTAGCGTAGTTGTTAGCCTGTGATATGGCAGCGGTGAAGACTAAATCATCGACATAGAGCGTATACCCAGCAGGGACGGTGTATACCGCCATTTGCGTTTGATTGCCGTCTGTAATACTTGCGTAGGTAGTGCCTGTTGGAACCCCAGAAGTAACGCCGCTATTAGCGATATAAAGCGTACCGGCAGCGGTGCCCCCTGTTCCAGCCGTAGCAACAAACGCACGATTAATACGCAACCAGCCAGAAGCATCACCAATCTGTACCTGAGTCTGTCCGTTCATGCTGACGGTAACAGTTTGGACTGCGTAGTTCTCGTCTAGCCCCTCTACGGTTACTGTTTTAGCTCCGGTACCGCCACTTGCATCTGCTGTACTAGAACTACTGATAAACGCAGTAAAAGCCGCTGTAGGCCACGTCACATCACCACCCTGCGACCAGATTGTTTCTTCTGTACCGTTAATGTCGGGGTTGTACCCAAACTTATACAACGAACTGGCCCCAGCTATCTGACCTTTCGATACTTGTAATTCGTACGGTTCTTGGACTGCCATAGCGTTTCTCAGCGCGTTGTCTAGCTGGTTAAAGTATATCCGAAGTACATTATTAAACTGTTCAAATGACTCCTGATCGTATACCTGTGGGGCATAGGGCAGTGCTGGGGCACGGAACGGAACGTCATATCTGGTATTGTCTCCAGCCATTAGCGTCGTCCATCAGGCCGCATATCCAACCTAGGTGAGCCTAACTGCCATGTTACACCCGATTCGGTAGACTCGATCTTCATCACCATCTGCCGTCCACGAACTCGCGTATTGAGCTGTCCGGTAAACTTCTCTATAGGTAACACAGCAGATCGCGTAATCGTACCATCATTTGACCCACCTACTGAAGCAGGGGAGTTGTATCCAGAGCCAGAGTTCTGCATAGGCAATAGCGTCATAACGGCGCTCGGTGACTCTGTTGTAGATCCGTCAAACGTGATATCAGGAAGTACACGCCAGATAAAGTTGAATTGATGTCCGTCATCTAGATCGAACTCAGCAGTAGTGGCGTATGCGTGTATTGGCGCACTGGTCACTAGCTCATTATTATCGACGCCTTCTTCCTGATTCACGAGATTGTTATTGTAAGTCGCAGCCAACGGAAAGTCTCGTAATCCCGAATCTAACCATGCGGTGCGATCCATTGTGCCGTAATACCAAATGTTATCCAGATAGTTATACACAACATACTTGTTGGCTGTTTGTGAATCAGCAGAACAGTAGAACCACCAGATCTCGTGGTATGACTCTACAGTCCCCGCAAACACTTGGCCGTACTGGGCAGTATTAAAATCGTTGAAGACGAACTTGCGTAGGTTACAAGGCAGTGGTTGGGTGCGACCATCGTACTTATAGAACTTATCCACACCCATCCAGTAGGCCACACCATTGGCGTACGCTACCGCATTCTGAGAGGCTATGGAGATGTTTTCACCGACAAGCTGCGCTCCCCATACCACGGGTGCACCAACGTACTGAAGGGCATACAGGGCCGAATCTGACCACACTAGGACTTCCTGACGGGCTTGTTTAGCCGCTATGATCTCAGCGCCCCTAGATAGCTGTAGGCTACCTGCTTGGTTCGTTGCCGCAGGAGTCCACTGGGTAGAGTCTTCTTGGTCTGACCAACGGATCAACATTGGGTTTTTAGTGGCACTAGCCAACGCGTTACAACCAAAACAAAACACAAACCGGCTGATATCTGACACCAAAATAACGTCTTGTACGGTCGGTACGTTGGCTGTAGCGGGTGATACGGACGAGAGTAATACCCCCCTAGAGGTAAGCCCTGACGTAGCATCCCAGTAATATATAGGCCCACCACGCGGCCCAAACAGTAGATCTTCACCAAAATTAGCCTGTGACCAGAGGCGTATTTGCGTGTCAGACGTACCACCAGTGCCCCATACACCAGCGCCCCAAGACCCTGCTCCCCAGCCTGTTAGAGGTATTACATAAGCCGCTCCGGTATTGATTTGGTAGGCAGCAGACACTGTACCACCCCCAGTTGCCGTAGAAGTGGCGTTACTGGAAGCTGTTATGAGGTAGGTATTTGTCGCAGTGGTATCGACGGTTATTTGATATTCGCCGTTTAGGGTAAGTCCACCAACAGCAGAAGCACCCGAAAACGTAACAAAATCACCTGAAATGTAACCCCCATTAGCGTCTACAACACTTACCGTAGGGGAACCATTGGTGGTAGTAAACGGGTCAGTAAGGGTTACAGTGTCACGTAAAGGTGTTATGTCGTTATAAGCACCACCATTCTCAAGGTAGAACTTGAGGTTAGTACCGACACCAATGAGGTTTTGACTACCTAGCGTTACCCAGTTCCATAAGGATCGACAGACACCAAGAAAGGTAGCATCCGATATACGCTGCCACCCACCAATCTTCTCCGGTGTACCTTGCCGAAAGCGAATCTTATCGGATTCGTACCACCCACCTTCACTGGTGTATCGGGTATTCTCTCGATTAACCCCCGGTTTTAACGCTAGTTTTTGTAATGGCATACATAACCCGTCACATTGATTCGCCAAACACTGGCGGTAGGGTTGTTACTACGATTGACGTATTCTGCCTCAAGTTTAGTGAAACACCGCAATCAGAACAAGTATCTGCTTCCAACTCGCTTTCGTCTATATCATACCCACATTCGGCACATAAAATCTCTATATCGTGCGCCGGTTCAATATTACCTTCGTCGTTTACTTTAGGTGCATGTGAGACTTTCATCGTTTTTGATACTCCCCAGAGCTAATCATCTGGCAGATTTCTAATGACCGGTCACCCACTTGCTCTGCCCAGCGGCTACGATAGAACTCCTGACCAGCTTCTTCGTAGTTACCACTAGCCATATGCCCCAAGGCTTTAACAAACTTACGCAATTTGGTCTGACCAATATTAAACGACAGGTCTATCAAGGCTTCTTGACGAACACTATCTAGTTTTGAAAACCATTCGTATTCGACCATTAACTCTTCACGACACCGTTTTATGTCGTTACTTAACAAATAATCTATTTCGTCCTCAGAAAGGCCAAGCCCAGATTCTGATATATTCCTTCCAACACCAATGGTTTCGTAACCCGCAGAGCACATGTAGACCTTATCTCTAACGCCTTCGTGCCTCTTTAACATGTTTATTAGTCTAGTCATTAGTCGTGCTTATGTGATGCGCCGTAGTAGAAACTGATGATAGATGAGACGATTCCACCCAAATACCCAAGGACAAGATTAACAATCCCGTCATCATTCGCAGCAGGGTCTTGGATCGTGACCAATGCGATGTATCCACCAAAGAAAAATACACACGCAACCGCGATAAACTTCGGTGTCCAATCACCTTTAAACGCTGATCTAGCGTGTTGTACATCTTCTGCTTCAAGTGCGAATACATCTACGTCTAACTTCTTCATCTGAACCTGAAAGTCCAGTTCAGCCTTTTTAATTTCTGCCAATTGTTCTGGAGTAGCCGCTTGTACTGCATTAGCAATACTTTTCTCGTCAGGCTTACAGCCCAGTACACTGGCGATGGTTTGTGCCGCAGCACCCCCTAAAGGCCCACCAAGAGCCTGACCAAGGGTAGGAGCTACCGCACCGATTAATCCTTTGATTGCGTCAAATTTCACAGCCTGCCCTCGTTCATTTAAAAACATTAACCCAAAAATATAAAGCGCCTATTGTTACTCCTACACATGAAACCCCAATAAACCCAAAGAACATCATCTCTTTAAATAACTTCTCTCGCTGTCTTTGTTTTTTCTTTAGTGCATTTATCTTTTTATCATGAGCCATTTTTGAATCTTCGATACGCTGCATGATCTCTTTGTATTGTTGCGCTCCACCTTGCTGCATTAGCAGCGAATCTTTTAAAGCCTGATGAAAAGAAGCGGCTTGTCTTTTAGCCACTTGGAGCTTCATTGACTCGTCTAAGGTAAGCGGCTTAGTTGCCGCTTTTGAGTCTACATCCCTAATCTTTTCATCGAGGTCAGAGTATTTGCTAATCAAGCCAGCAAACGAGCTGGCGTTAGAACCTGTCTCCTTTACCGTAGCTAACATCTCGTTCAGCCCCTTGAGGGCTGTCAAAATAGCAGCAATTTCGCCTACGCCGAACCCAAACATTTATCATCATTTCATTGTGTCAAAACTAACCCAACAATAGCTATTAAAGAGGTAATCATAACGGGGTAAATGCCCCAGATCATACGCTCTAACTTATCAAAGCGTTGTGACCCAGAGTCTAGCCGTTCTTTAATAGACTCATACCGCAAGGCGCACTCCCGTTCGTGTGTTTCGATCTTTTGTAACGCCTTGCTTGCATGAGTCTGAGCCATTATCCTGCATCCGCTTCCGGTTCTACTTCTTTAACCACTTCGATTGATTCTCGTAACGCATTTTCACGAAACCCAAGAGCAACCTGTAGGTTAATACTTTGCTGTTGAGCTGCCGCAATCTGGTTTTGTAACTCCCCAAGTTGCTTACGCAGGTTAACTACCTCAACGTAGTGCACTTTGGAGTCATTGCCTAACTCGTTAACGTCATACTCCTGATCGTCAATGGTCAGAATAATTGGTTGCTGTTCCTGTTGTTCGCTCATAACTCCTCCTAGTTTATTTATTTTGGCTATTCCACAAGATTCCGTAAAGGAATTTCAACAGTTGTGTCTTCGTTGATCTCCGCCACTATTTGTTCCTATCGTTCCATAGTTCAAACAGGGTGCGGATCTTCTCCTTCATCTGTTCAATATCGGCGTGCATTTTGGCTAAGATGATAACCAACGTCACGAACCCCAGAGCAATGGGCCATATCGCCCCAATAGCGTCTAATGCGTCCATAACGTCTAGCTCTCACGAGTTCTAAGATGCGGTATAGCCGTTACCTGCGCTGATAGCAGCATTAGCTGCGGTCATGTCTTCATCACCCCAGTCTTCTTTAGCGACCATAAGCTCAAGGTGCTGAGTGTTACGATCTACACAGTCTTGACGGTCTTCGGCATCTTCATCAGCCATAGAGTCACCAGCGATGATGGCGTTTATTAGGTCTACGCTGTCACCCATTGCTGAGTAGTCTTGAGCTAGTTCTTCGGTAGTACGATCTTCCATTGTTTATCTCCTATTAAGATTCTAGTGCCTCAATACGGGCGGTTAGTGAGTCAATGATTGCCTGTTGGTCTTGGATGGCTTTAACTAGGATGGGTACAAACTTGCTGTACTGTAGACCCATCTGCTTGCCGTCACCTGTATGGCTAGAGACTAGGTTGGTCTTATTGTCTTTGTTGTACCCTGCGGCTATTTCTAAGGCTTCTACTTCTTGAGCTTTAAAGCCAATGTCCAGCCAATCTTCCTTGTGGGTTCCGTCTGGAGTCTGTGCGTTAAGGTCATAGTCTTCAGCAAACTTGTCACCGTACTTACTACGTTTGTCCCACTTGTAGGTTACAGGTGCTAGAGCTTTAACAAAGTCTAAGCCAAGGTCTAGGGCTGTGAAGTCTGTCTTGTCACGCGCATCAGAGGATACTGTCCAATCTACTTGGATGTTTGCAGCCGTAATATTTTCGTCGCCAAGAACAATCTCATTATTTTCAGTGTTAATATTGCCGCCCGGACTACCTGTGATACCTGCGTCATGTCCAAGAAGAAGATTATTACCGCCAGTTGAAAGATTTGCACCAGCACCAAGCCCGACTGCGGTATTATTACTTCCTGTAACGACACCAACTCCAGCCGCACCATAACCTACGAAGGTGTTATCAGTCCCCGTAGTCATTAAGTCACCAGCAGCACCTCCCACGATGGTGTTTCTTACACCAGTAGTGATTGCTACACCTGCGTTATACCCCACGGCTGTGTTATAATTATCAGTATTTGTTGTAAAGTTTTGGTTTGCTAAAGCCTGAAAACCAATAGCAGTTGATCTATCTCCTTTTGTATCTGCAGTTAACGCAGACTTACCCACCGCCACATTTGAGTTACCAGTAGTAATCGCATCACCTGCAAGACCACCAATAAGAGTGTTGAGTGTGCCTGTGGTTATGTCGTTACCAGCGGAGTACCCAACAGCTACATTATAAACATCAGTGCCTGAAGTGAAGTTTTGCGCGGATAAGGTAGCAGTACCAATTGCTACACTTCTGTTTCCTAAAGTATCTGAAGCTAAAGCACTAACGCCTACAGCGACATTGTAATCACCATCAGTTAAAGCATCTCCCGCAACCCCACCTATGATCGTATTTTGAATACCTGTGGTGATTGATAACCCAGCACTAGTACCTACGGCAGTGTTATAGTTTCCGGTGGTATTTTCAAACAAAGCGCGATACCCGATTCCAATATTATTTGCCCCAGTAGTATTATCGTAAAGCGCCTGATAACCCATTGCTACGTTGTTACCAGCGGTGGTGTTTGCCCGAAGCGCATCGTCTCCTACGGCTGTGTTGCCACCACCCGTGGTGTTTGCGGTTAAAGCATGATAACCCACTCCTACGTTGCCACTTGCTGTTGTGTTTACAAATAAAGCCCTTCGCCCAACAGCCACATTTCTTGATCCTGTGGTGTTTGCTCCTAGAGCAGACGTACCAATAGCCACCAGATATTCGCCTGTTGTATTGGCATCAGCGGAGGTAAACCCTAAAGCAACGTTTTGAGTACCTGTGGTGTTTACTTGTAGAGCAGCAGAACCAATCGCAGTGTTGCTAGATGCGGTGTTGTTTTTTAACGAATTATTACCAACCGCGACATTAGATTCTCCTGTGGTGTTTGTTTCCAGTGCATTTTTACCCACTGCGGTATTATTATCTGCGGTTGTATTGCTTGTTAGCGCACTTTCTCCTAAAGCAGTGTTTCCATTACCATCAATATTTGCATCTAAAGCAATGTACCCAACCGCTGTATTGTTAGCGCCTGTGGTGTTTGCGCCTAAAGAAGCGTAACCAACTGCTGTGTTGTTAGAAGCTGTTGTATTAGCATCTAAAGTACCTGTACCCACAGCTACGTTGTTACCGCCTGTGGTGTTTAATAATAAAGAATTACCACCAACAGCCGTATTATTTTTACCTGTAGTGTCTGCCTCAAGAGCGGCAAAACCTATAGCTACGTTATAACTATCTTCATTAGAAGAAGGATTATAAGTTTCTAAAGCTGAGTAACCTATAGCTACGTTTCTATCACCAGCAACATTGGTACTCATAGCAAGGCCACCAATAGCAATATTGGTATTACCAGTGGTTATAGCTGCACCTGCTTGTTGCCCCACAGCTACGTTATCAGACCCTGTGGTGTTTACCTTTAAAGCATCTTTACCAACCGCTGTGTTGTTAGAGGCGGTGGTGTTAGCATTTAGGGCATTAACACCCAGTGCAACATTAGAGCCACCAGTAGTGTTATAACGCAAAGAAGCAAGACCTGCGGCTAAGTTATTTACCCCAGTGGTGTTGGCGTATAAAGCTGTTGCACCTAACGCGGTATTGTTAGAGCCAGTAGTGTTGCTAAACAGCGCGTAAGCACCAAACGCCTGACCATCGCCTGTAGTGTTTGCGCCTAAAGAAGCGTAACCAACTGCTGTGCTACTAGAGGATGTAGTAGTCGCGTCACCTGCAAGACCACCCACGAATGTGTTGAATGTGCCTGTGGTGATTGCTGCTCCTGCTGACCCACCTACGGCTGTATTGTACGTGTTAGCGGCAGATGCAATATTTTGGGAAGACAACGCATCTCTACCAATTGCCACGTTCCACTGACCAACATCATCAGTTGTTAATGCTCCATAACCTACTGCTACATTAGAAGACCCTGTAGTTAACGCATCACCCGCAAGAGCACCGATTAGAGTGTTGTTAGTGGCTGTGGTGACTTGATTACCTGCGGCATAACCCACTGCGGTATTAAAGGTATCTGTGGGAGTTGTAAAGTCTTGAGTAACTAAGGCGTTATGACCAATGGCAGTAGACTTGTTGCCCTTGTGATCATTAAATAACGCACCTACACCTACAGCAACATTAAAGTCTGCATCAGTAAGGTCTGCCCCTGCAACATAACCTATAATTACGTTCTGAACCCCTGTCGTTAGGTCTACCCCTGCTTGATAGCCTACTGCGGTATTACCTGCGTCTGCTCCTGCATTCAATGTTTTAAGAGCCTCAAAACCAATGGCTGTATTAAAACCATTTGCATCTTCAGTCTTTAGCGCATCAAATCCCACGGCAACATTACCGTCACCCGTAGTCAAAGCCGTACCTGCTTCATCGCCCACCAGCACGTTGTAGTTACCACCGCTTGCAATCGCATCACCCGCGTTGACACCTAAACGTAAGTTGGAGGTTCCTGCGGTTAAGGTTTTAAAATCGTCGCCTATAGAGATCGAAAGGTCTGTACCGCCGGTAACATTCCCCGCAACCAACACCTCAGCCAGCGTATCGGTAACACCGGGATCAACCAGCGCCATCGCGTCAACAACGGCAGCACCTGATCCTGCGCCATCGAGATAAACGACTGCGGTCTTGCCCGTGGCAATTGTGACGTTCGCGCCAGAGCCTTGAGAGATCGCAATCGACTGAGAGCCAGAGGTTGCGTTCTCGATGAACATGACTCGGCTTACAGTATTAGGCGCAATCGTACAGGTTCTCGTCGCAGTCAAATTTCCAGCAGACGTAATCTTAAAGTACATTGCTCGAGCGGGGTCAGACGCACCATCCGCAACCGTAGTTGTTGCGTCTGCATCTGAGCTGAATACTTGTTGAGTCCCGTAGCCTAACGCTTCACCAATCAATTCGAGGTTAGTATTGGTGGAAGTTCCCCACGTTCCCGATTCGTCGCCTGTGGCGATTTCTTTTAATCGAAGATCATTTACATACGTTGCCATTTTATGCTACCTCTTGCCAATTTGGTGTTTGGCTATCGTCAATATTTTGCCAGTTTGGTGATTGACTTTCATCAATCGCTTGCCAATTTGCATCTTGTCCAGGAATAATAATGCCCCAGACCAAAACTTGCCCTGCTTGACCTTGAGCACTAACTCCAGAAGGTTCAACAACGACATTACCAATAAAGCTAACAGTCCCGACCGCACCTGTCGCAGAAACGCCCGTAACTGGAAAAATGTTACTCGTTTGCGTGGTAACAGTGCCAACAGATCCTGTGGCCGCAATGCCTGTTGGCGCGACCAATGCACTTGCTTCGATTGTAACGCTTCCAACGGATCCTGTTCCACTAGATCCCGTTGCATCGACTGTAGCATCTGCGCTAACCGTAGACGTGCCAACTGAGCCTGTCGCTGAAACGCCTGTTGGAGTAACAATCGCGTTGATTGCAACTGTAACTGTTCCAACTGCTCCTGTTCCGGCAACGCCCGATACAGAGACAATTGCATCAGCCGATACCGTAGGCGTGCCAACCGCTCCGGTGGCAGAAACACCTGTAACAGTTGTGATTGAATCTGCTGTAACAGTGACACTTCCGACCGCTCCGGTCGCAGAAATACCTGTAGCTGCCACAACTGCATCAGCCGATACTGTAACCGACCCAACAGACCCTGTTGCGGAAACGCCAGTGACTGAGACATTCGCATCAGCAGAGACTGTAACGGCTCCAACCGAACCCGTTGCAGCGATACCCGTGACAGTAACGTTTGCATCTGCGGAAATTGTAACTGAACCGACTGCGCCTGTTGCTCCAGGTACTGCAACGCCCTCACCCCAAGGGCCTTCGCCCCAGCCATGGGTTGAGCTATTCCATCCTTCAAATGCAACAGTGACATCGGCCACATGCTAATCCTATGCGATTCTAATAATTGCGGTACTTGCACCAGCTGCAGGAAACTGAACTGTAAAGTCTCCGCTTGTTGATGTTTTATCAGCACCAAAATCAAGAACAACTACGGCTCTATTCGCAGATCCGGCAGCAGTTGACGAGTTATAAATTAATGCTCCTCTCGCCGTAATGGTGCTGCTTGACCATGTAGTATCTGCAAAATCCGTAAGCGCGGTAGTCGAGGATGTAGTGGGAGTAACATTAGTTAAAGTGTTTCCCGCTGCTGTGTATCCAGTCCCAGAAACTTCATTGCTTGTGGTATAAGCAGTTGTTCCTGCACCTAAACTTGCGCTAGAAGTGTAAAGAGCAATCTTAAAAGTATTACCAGTGCCAGTTGTGGTTGTCGTTCCACCGCCAGATCCGCTAGTAAAGTTATGAATGCCTTGCAAGATCTCTTGCTTAAAAGACGTACACATTGCTTGATCAATAGCCATTATAAAGTCCTCAATATTTCAGCCATATCATCATGACCGTTTGTTTTAAATAAGTTGCCTAGCGTAGTTCTATCACTCTTAATTGACTGATCACATGCCGCAACAATAACCCAGTACATTCGCTCTTTAAAAGCTTCTGCTTGAGCCTTAATCACAGGATCTGCAGTGTCGCTAATACTAATTATTTTAGCGACTGCATTAGCCGCAATCTCTTCTGAGTTCATCCCTCGACCTTGTGTGGTCTGAACATTTACGGAGCCAGGTGATGCTGAAACTTCTACGCTAAACAATGTTATCCCCTTCCAATATCATATCTATATTCATCTCTAGAACCATAACCTGCACCAAGCTTTTGAAGTCCTTCTAAAGCCATTTGAAATCGCTGTTCATATTGTCCGACTTCTTGAGGATCTTTTAAGAATGTAGCTGCTTCGACTAAAGTTCCATAAAGCATCGCATCTGGTGCGTTAGTCGATAGCCATGTTGTTCCTGACTCGGCACCAGCGGTCAATGAAACCGGCCTATACTTGTAATGAAGTTCAAATTCGTAGCTTTGATCTGGAGTTGGCGCAACAATAAACGTTGTGTCATCAAACAAGGCATAGTACTTAGGAAGTCCGGTTGTAGTTGGATTAGGCGTGTAATCTCTTATAAATGAAACATGTTTAAACAAAAGATATGTGTACACATTTCCTGAAACCACAGCAAGACTATACGGTGCTAAGAAGTCAGTAGGAGCAGAAACATAAGTATTGTTTATTGAGGATGTTCCTGTAACGTTCTTTCGAAATACAGGAAGCTGTACATTTTTTAATATACGCTCTTCTGCCTCCTGGATAAAAACAGGAAGATCGCTTACAAACGTTGACTCTGAAGTCTCACAGTAATTTTGTACTGCGCTTTTCAAACTTGCATATGTAAAGCTCATGAGGCCACCACTGTTACAGTACCAACTTCTCCAGTTCCTTCAGACCCTTCAAACTCTGAGCCAATAGAATCGCCCGTAGGCGTTATCATTTGGTTAGGGTCTATCGTTCTCACAACACCAAAACCAGAAGTAAAGTCTGATTGAGGTCTTGGATTACGAAGAGCCTCTGCATCAGAAACATGAGGCAATGGCTCTAACTGGGCTTCTTTAGGCTCATAGCACTCACTACAAACCCTAAATCCTGTCCATTCTTTGCGAAGCTGTGAGTATTTATACCTAAACCCACATCTATCACATATCGCAATGGCATACTTCCCAGAAGCATAAGCCATTACGCTCTCCTATAACTTCTTAAACTTGGCGCTACAAACAAAGACGCTCTGCTTTCATCTTGATCTGCCGCTCTAGCAAACTCCTCTTCGTAGAAAGACTTAAGCATTTCTACTCGATCTGGAGCTTTTTTAAGAGCTATATAATATGCAAGACCTGCAGCTAAACATGGATAAAACCGAAACGGCATATCCATTGTATTAGCACTAGCATCGGCATCTTCTATTCTAATCAGTCTATTTATCAAAAGCTGATCTGTGCTGTTTTCAGAAGCTGGCCAGATATAAAGTTTAGGCGTTATTTGCTTATCTAAAAACCATTGAGTTGGTCTAGATTGCGTATCTTTGCTTGGAATATTCCAATATGCAGATCTACTTACTTGCGCCATCTGTATATCTGTGGTGCTTCCGCCCTCAGTTCTTCTAATAACAACATCTAATACGTCTATTGTTGATGTTGTAAGATCAATTGATTCCGCTCCCTGAGTTAGGGTTGTCGTGCTGTTTTCAATAGTCCATTGATTTAAGCCACGGTTTGCCCAATCAGCCAAAAGCAGGTTGAGGGATCGCCTTGCGGTAATCCCGTCATAACCTGTGCGAAATTCAAGTCCACATCTTTCAAATGCTTCCTCAATGTATTCCGCTACATCTGGCTCAAAGTCCCTAGTCCCAGAAGTTGTCATTAATATTCCTTTATCAGTTCAAGAATAACAGTATAAGTGTCATTTGCGCTTGCACCGATAGTCGTAAACAAAATGTCTCCTGTTACGCCAGCACCGGCATTATTTGGGATGCCAGTAAAAGGAGTATAGTCATGGTAACCGTTACTGTCTGGAGACAGGCCAATAACTAAAACGTTAGCGGTAGCGTCAAACAAAAGCTCAACACCCATACCAACACACTGCCACCAAATTTGCGCGACAGTTACTTTAGTACAAGCTTGTCCAGACGAGTTTGCAGTTAAAGACGAAACATCGACTTTAACTACATTTGCCTCACCAGTTCCATCACTGACATTAGTAAACTTTAGGACGGCTTTACGCTCACCGTCCTGGATAGTTTGTGAAGTGACTGCATCAGCCATGTTGTTCTCCTAAAGTTATCTTATTAAGCGTCAGCAAAAGGAGTAACAATAGTTCCTGACCCGATTAATAAAGAATCATGAACGAGATAAGTTGCAGTATCGATAGCAGTTACTTTAACAACGCTACCGACAATGCCGCCCTTAGTTGTTCCATTTAAAGTCATGACATCGTTAGATGCAGCAGGAACAAATGCTTTTTTAGCACCATCATCTACAGCTACCATTGCAGCGCCAACAAACTTGTCAGTACCGTCAGTCAAGATATCAAGATCGGTTGCTGCGGTTTCTACATAAAAGTAGAAAGAAGCGCCGATATTGTTTGCTTGATCGGGAGAAGTAGGATCATTAGGAGTGGCTGAAGAAATAGAAGGCAAAGTAAACTTGCCATCAGCATCGTTCAGCATAATAATTTTACCGGCATGAGTCGCAACAGTTAGTGTAGTGTCAGTAGACAAGCTAACACTGCTGTTTACACCAGCAGTAATAAATCCAGCTAAGGATTTAACGGGTCCAGAAAAAGTGGTTTGCGCCATTATGGTCACCTCTTACGAAAGGATTCGCCCAAGTGTCTTCGTAACGTCCGCTGAGCCGGTCACGGGGGCTGTTTTGTCTCAGAATCTATATTCTAGAATAAAAAAAAGGTGGCCAAAAGACCACCTTTTTCTTTGCTTTTGTTTCACATGAAACATTAAGCGCCTTGCGAACCAAACACACATCGTGGGTTACTAAATCCGAAGCTATATCGCTCACGGGCTTTGTATCGCACGTTGCCTGTATCGAAGTCACCTTCCATAGAAGTTGAAATCGGGCTTCGTTCAAAGTGCTTGAAGCCATCAGGAACATCAGTCAACAAGAACCATGCATCAGTGTCAGACAAGAAGTGGTTAACTGCGTAACCTTCAGGGATCATACCCATATTCTTGATGGCGTTAATGTCATTGTCGGCTGTTGACACTCGTCCAGGTGTCTCAAGCAAGCGATCAACTACGAATTGAAGCTGAGGAGGAACAATCAGCTTGGTTCCCTGAAGGGCCAAGATCATGCTTCGATCATCAACAAACGTAGATACGCTGATTAGTGCATTTTCTAAAGAGGTTTCGTTCAAATCAGACATTGTAGTTGCCCGATTTGCAAGAGTACCGCCATAGGCCAACGGGTGTGCTGTGCTGATCAGAGGCTGACCATCACCACCTGCAAAGTTGGTGTTAAATGCGTTGTTAAGAACATTAGCAGCTTTTACCTGCTTAGTGTGCGCCATACTTCGGGCCAAAGCCTTTGTATAACGAGCGCCAAGTCGGTCGTAGAGATTGTCCTCAACGGCTTCTTCGGTAAGTGCAAATGCTAAAGCTACGGTCTCATGAGTGTAGCGAGCTGTAAAGCCTTCAGAAGCGTTATCAAAAGATACGCCTTGTCCTTCGGTCTTAACTTTTGCATCACCAAAACCTACGATAAGAACTTCTTCTTCGAATGCTCGATCAGAAGACTCTGTTTCATAAATTTCTGCATGCTCATTGTCATAACGAGCATACTCCATGCCAAATAAAGCATTGAGGCCAGGCTCTAGCTCTTTGGCTAATTGGGCTCTTGAAATAGCCATATATTAACTCCTTAAGCTAGACCAACTTGCTTCTGACCAAACAGATGATTCTGAATAGTAACAAGCACGTTAGTATTGGCTGAACTTACATCTGAATTATCTGGGTCACCAGAAATATCCAGGGCTTTTAATGGCAACGTTGCTGTTGTAGCGCCAGTAGTAACGTCAAGCTCTACATAAGAGAGACCTGAATCTGAGCTACCAGTACCACTGTTGTCAACAATGTCGAAGTTGCCCCACAGATCTGCAACAGGGAACGCTGCGTCTGCTTGAATTTCAAAAACATCCATAGGATGGTCGAAAATAAAAGCAATTGCATCAGTCGCTGCATTACCTGGCCAATAGTTACTCCAAGTTGGAGTGCTAGTGGTAGGATCTGTGTAGAAACATCCATTAAATACACCGACAATAATGTCGGAAGTTGCGGACCCGCCATCTGCTCGAGCAATTCGAGTAACAATACCAGCAGTATTTTGGGTAACAATGTCACCCGCATAAATATTGGTAGTGTTAGTCGCATCAGCAGTCGTTATTCTATAACGAGACTGACCAGAAGAATTGTAGTTCCCCTGAATATTACGAACATAACGGAGCCCAAAAGGGGCGTCATTATTCGCCATTTTAGTTCTCCTTAAACACGATCAAAATAGCTCTATTTTTTAGAGCCGCCAAAAGTAACCTTGCTTCTTCTCTCATTAGAGATAGGCATTGAAGGATGTTCATCTTTCATAAGATCATTGTCAACCGCATTCATTTGGTTTTCAGTTTTACTTTGAAAGTAAGCATTCCTTTCTTCTGCCGTTTCAATTGGGATTTTTGCAAGCATTAATCCACCAACCCCTACAGTCCCAGCATGCGTTCCTTCTTCAATTGTAGGCAAATCATAGCCTGCAACTTCAGATGGATTGACTACTTCGTAGCCTTCTCGCATTTTCATGTGGACATTAGTCCTATCTGCCTCTCCTCGAATGTGAGTTCTCAGCCATCTATACTTCATTCCAGGGGGAGCCTCGGGAGTTTCTAGGATTTGAGGTGGCTTCCATGGTTGACGAGCTTTTAGGGAATCTCTGCCAGAGGATTCTCTTGAAGTTCTATTAGAACCAACAGATCCTTTTCCTTTTGTCTCTTCATTCATGATTGCTGTAACCTCATTTTTTGTTTAGCGTATTCCTTGAATGGCACACCAAGTTTTTTAGCAAGTTGCTGTTCACTCGGTGATAATTCAATCCTACGGTCGTTTTGATTGCGTCCATTTCCTGTTATGCGCGTACCGGAAACCACTCTTTGGACGGGTTTTGTGTTTCCTGCGGATAGTTCATGTTCGAATTTAAGGGGCAGCTCTTCCCTCAGTCTACGATCAATTTCAGAATAGTACTCATCAGATTCTAAGTCAACTCCAGTCTCTGCAAGCTCGGTATGTATAGCAAAAGCTACGTTTGTCATAACCTTATCAGCACCAAACCATTCGTTTTTAGAAGCCCAAGATTGGGCTCTTGTTGAAGGCTCAGCGTATTCGGGTTCTTGTTGAGGAACATAGTCATCTGGTATCTGATATTCTGGCTGATAATCTTGATGAGATTCCGCCCATTTTTGATAATCTTGCTTATACTTCTCAAGTTCTCTTTTATATTGAGATAAAGAAGCTCTATCAGATTCGGTTCTAGCAATAAGTTGCTGCGCCTCTGCCATAGCTTCTGGGTCACCAGATTCATAGGCTTTTTGAAGGTTCTTTTTAGCAACATCTGCCTGAACATTAACTCTGCTTTCAAATTCTCTAGAATACGTTTCTTGCATCTGAAGATTTTGAGCGGCTGAATTAACACTAGTTTCTCTATATTGGCCAGAAAGCTTTTTATTTTCATCTTGCAATTGCTTTGCGTATTGAATCGCTTGCAACTCTCGACGTTGATACTCTCTGGCTTGTTTGACCGCTTTATTAATTCGGTCTTGAGCGCTTCTTGTTGTGCGTTCTGCCTCAGACTCTTCAGCTTCTTCAGAATAATTTTCTTCAAAATCGTCTACTACATCATCTGTAATAGGAGAGATTTCTTCGACTTCATCCTCAGAAAGCTCTACATAAGTAGATTCATCTTGAGGCTCATCTGATTGGCTATGCCTGTATTTTTCTGGTACTGCTGCTTGCTCTATGTCTTCTTCACTAATATTTAAATCTATATCAATTTCAGACAAAGCTTCACTTAACGTTTGTTCTGACATGTTTCACCTCAAGCTGATTTAATGTCGTCAGGATCCATAATGGTCCCAATAACTTCATCATCGTTAATAATTCGAACTTCGGAATCATCTTCTAAAGAAAATCTAGCTCCGGCATAACGACCTATTAACACCCATTGACCTTGTTCGCACCAAGGAATCCCGCCAAACTTGTCGTGATCTTGGTAAGCCAATGGACCCATTTTTAAAACATAAGCAACAACAGTAGCTAAACCTTCCTTGTCTAAGGTCTGTTTAGTTAAAACGATACCTCCATCTGTTACGCCTTTGCCTTTGTAAGGTAAAACAAGAAGCCTCCACCCAGCAGGATTTGGCATTCTTTCAAGCAGTGTCTTATCTAGAAGTTCTGGATTTAACACACGTTCGGTACTACTCACATACGCGTCATCTAGTGACGATTTAGCGAGAGTGTCTAATGATAGCTCACTCATCGGGGTCTCCTTCCATTTGCAACGCTTCTTTTAGTTCATCGCGAAGGGTGCGAAGCATTGATAATTCACCCATCACAAATTTGTAATCCTCCATCGTCTTGATGTTTCCACCAGTTAAATAATCGACATGGCCTTCTTCAAACTTTTTAATCTTTTTAAATATGTATGAAGCTAGTGCGACTGAATCCATTAAAACACTCCGCCCCCTCTAGATGGTTGTGAAGGACCTCCTGGTCGCGCATATTCATCAATCGGTTCATATTCACCAGTTGGCGGGATTGGCGGAGCACCTAAGCCAGCATATGGCGCTAGTGGTGACATCGGCATAGGCTGTCCATATCCTCCAAACTGAGTTTGAGGAAGCGGTGATGTCGGCATTTCGTAAGTCGGATATTGAGATATGTTTGCGCCAGACTGCATTTTCTTAACAAAGTCTTCTCTAACTTTTGGATCATAAGACTGACCCAAAATGTTTCTTGGAACAAACTGCTCACGCATACCCTTAAGCGGATCCATGTCAACAAAGGTAGGAGGCTTAGGAGCCGGTGCTGGTTCTGGACTTGGCTGCTCGCTTGTTGGCGGCATACTAGGAGCTGTGGGCGCAGGACTTGGAGATGGTTCTGGTTGATTCTGCTGTTGACTGTACTGACTCCAAGCCTTATTAAAACTTTCGTCCATTTCAGATGCAGGCTTTGACGTTGGCTCATTCATTCTGCCAGTAATACCACCAGTTATTCTTCCATGATAAGTATCAGTTTCTGGGTCGTATCTTTCCCAAATTGTAGTAGTTCCATCGGGAACAATTTTATCGTACTCGTAATAAACGCCATTAGGACCAGTCTTCCAGCTTCCAGTCATTTCTGGAATATTTAAAAGAAAATCTGAAGTCGAAGAACCAGGCATATCAGGAGGTGTAGGTTCTTCTTGTTGTTTTTTCCACTCCTCAAGGCCATTCCATGCGGGATTAATTCTCGGAACAGGCTCTGCGGTAAACTTAAATTCTGGAGGCTGAGCCGCCCACATAGGCGCTACTGTATTTGAAAGTGCAGGATCTTCGTTACCTTTGCGTTCTTCGTTATTTCCAACAGACCCTATAGGATCTACAACTCTTGTTCTCCCAGGGCCTTGAACAACAGGTGCTTCTTCTAAAGGAGGTGCTTCTTGTGGCTGTTCTGGTCGAACAAAGTTAAAGGTATTGTAATCATCCCCTTTGTAACCAAGCTTCGCTATAAACTCTTCAGGAGTATAGGTATTAGTCGCAGCATCTCCTTCAAAACCAAAAGCGCTTATATCTTCAATAAAAGTGTTCGTCGCAGGATCATACGTTGCATTAAGATTAAAATCTTGAGCGCCAGGAGAGTTGTTGTACTTATCAACAAGTTGATCAGGAGTAAAGTCTGTTGTTTCAACTTCTCGATTTGCATCTGCAACGCGTTTAGCTTCAGCCGCAGCTTTAGCCTCGTTTGCTTCTCTTAACTCTCTTGCAGCTTGAGCCGCAGCCCTTCTATCTTGAGCAGCACGCGCAGCTTCAGCCGCAGCTTTAGCGTCAGCTATACGTTTATCTTCAGCGGCCTTAGCTTCAGCCGCTGCTTTTGCATCTGCCGCAGCCTTGGCCTCTGCAACACGCTTAGCTTCAGCCGCTGCTTTTGCATCTGCAATACGCTTTGCTTCTGCTTTAGCTTCTTGTTGACGTCTAAATTCTTCTTTTTTAGAAGCTGCTGCATCGATGACGGCCTGTCTTCTTGCGGCTTCTTTTGCTGCCGCTTTAGCATCAGCAGCTTTTTTTGCTTCTGCTTCTCTAGCAGCCTTAGCCTCAGCCTCTTTAGCTGCTTTAGCTTCAGCAGCCTCTTTTCTTTCTTTTGCAATTCTTGCAGCTTCTTTTGCAGCCGCTTCTTCTTTAATTCTTCTTGCTTTATCTTTCGCTTCTTGTCGAGCGTTAGCTTCTCTTTCTTCTTTTATCTTAAGATCTTTGGCAGCTTTAATTGCAGCCAATCTAGCTTTTTCTTTTTCTTCTTTTTCTTTTGCAATTCTTTCGCGCCTTTCTTTAGCCTCTTTAGCGGCTTTAATTGCAGCAACTCTTCTAGCTTCTGCATCAGCAGCTTTTTTAGCATCATCAGCTTCTTTTCTTTCTTTAGCTTCTCTAATTTGCCTTGCTTTATCGTCTCTTTCTTTATTAGCTTTAGCTTCTCTTTCTTGCTCTAAATCAAGAAGTTGACGAGCACGAATTCTAGCTTTTGCATCTTTTGCATCTTTTGCATCTTTTGCATCTTTTGCGGCTTTAGCATCTTTAATTCTTTTAGCTTCCGCTGCCGCTTTTGCATCTCTTGCAGCCTTAGCCTCTCTTGCAGCTTTTGCTTCCCTAGCAGCCTTGGCCTCTTTAGCGGCTTTTGCCTCTTTAGCCTCTTTAGCCTCTTTGGCCGCTCTCGCTCTTTCTTGTGCAGCCTTTTTTTCCTCTCGTTGAGCAATAGCGCGTCTGTTTGCAGCGGCTTTCTTTTCTTCCGCAACTCTTTTTGCTTCTGCAGCTTTTTTGGCAGCGGCTTCTTTCTCTACACGTTGTCTTCGTGCAGCTTCTTCACGACCTCTTTTTATTTCTGCAGCTTTCGCTTCCCTAGCAGCTTTCGCTTCCCTAGCCGCTTTCGCTTCCCTAGCCGCTTTTGCTTCTTTAGCGGCCTTAGCTTCTCTCTGTCTTTTTATTTCAGCTTGCCTTGCGGCTTTAGCATCTCTAGCGGCCTTAGCTTCTCTCTGTCTTTTTATTTCAGCTTGCCTTGCGGCTTTAGCATCTCTAGCGGCTTTAGCTTCTTTTGCGGCTTTAGCCTCTGCAGCTTTTTTAGCCTCTTCTTTTTTAGCGGCTGCCGCTTCTTTTGCAGCGCGTTCTTTCTGAGCTTTTAAAGCAGCAGCTTTTTTAGCGGCAGCATCATTTGTTTCTGAAGATCTTGCTTTAACGCCACTTGTTGAAGGAGCAGATCGCCCAACAGTTTTAACAGTTCCTGGCCTTTTTTTTACAGAAGTATTTTCTATAGCAGAAGATCTATTAGATCGGGATTTGATCCTAGATCGGAGATTACGAGGTATTTTAAACGCCATTAGTAAAATCCTCTCATTATTCCGCCCATCATTTGCTGAAAACCGCCGCCATATTGCTGTGGCTGCTGTCTTTGATTCATTTGGCCACCAAAAGGACTTGGTCCAGCAGTTCGATATTGCGGCTGTCTTTGTGGCTGATTATACATTCCGCCCATACCATAACCGCCTTGCATACCATAACCAACTTGCATACCACCTTGCATACCACCGCCAAATCCACCGCCATACTGAGGCTGTTGACCGTAACCGCCACCATATCCTCCACCAAACATTGGAGGTCTTTGAGGCATGCCATAACCACCACCGTACATTTGAGGTTGTTGCGCATACATATTGCCGTAACCACCGCCTGGCCCTCTTCCTCCAAATCCACCGCCATAACCACCGCCATAACCAGGTTGTGGCATTGGCTGAGGATAAGGCATTCTTGGCTGAGGATATTGCGGCATCATAGGTGGTTGTCGGTATCCGCCACCCATGCCATAGTTTTGAGGCATCATTGGCTGAGAAAAAGGCCCACTGAACTGCATACCTGGAAAGCGATTGCCATAACCTTGATTAGGCTGAGGCATTCTTTGTCTTCGCTGCATTTGTTGTTGAATCTGCCTATTTAAAGCATCATGCCCAGCCTCCGCTCGCATGGGCTGTTCAGGACCTTGCGGTCGCCTTATATCGGGTCGGCTTGGCATGAGAAAGGGACTGGGACTCAGCTTTCCATACCTTAGCTCATGTTCTTGTTGTGATCGCCTAATTAAGTCATCAGACATTAATCTCATTGGATCTTGACCAGGTCCTGTGTAAGGCATTTGGCTCATTAGAAGATACCTTCGAACTTAGTCCCTCGCTGTGCATCACCGCCGCCTCTAGACTTACCTTTGCCCATGCCAGGCTTAGGCGTTGCAGATGCCTCAACAGATTCAATAGACGCGTACTTAACGCGGCCTTGATCCTTAACAGTGAATCCGCCTTTGTCTACTTTAGGCTCTTTAAAGCTTGTGGTTCTTTTAATCATGATTAGTTTCCAAATATGTTTTTGGTCATTTTCTCAGCTACGTTAGCCATTTGTATAGCTTCTTGAAGTTTAAGTCTATCCTGTGCAGTTTTATTTTTCATGTCTGCAATATCGGCTTGAAGATCCATGCGCTCTTGATCCATCTCATAATCTTTGTCAATGCGATCTTCATCCATATCCATACGCTGTTGAGCTTCTTTAGCCTTACGCTCAACATCTTGAGCCTTAATATCAAGCTCTTCTCTTCGAAGCGCAACTAAAGGATCATCATCTTCAGTCTCAAATTCAGGAGCAAGTTGTTCCATAATCTGCGCTGTTACTTGAGCAACCCTCGTTTCAATCATAGCCTGCATTTGTTGCTGCATCGGATTCGGTGGAGGTGGGGGTCCCATAGGCGCTCCACCCTGCGGAGGAGCCATCGGAGGAGACGCTCCTGGAGGTCCACCTGGAGGTGCGCCCATGGGTCCGCCCGAAGGAGGTGGTGGTCCCATACCTGGAGGTCCTCCCATTGGTCCGCCTGGAGGTGGTCCCATCGCTTGCATCTGTTGTTGCATTTGCTGAATTTCAGGTTCTTGCATAACTTGTGCTCTAGCCATCAGATCAACATGGGCATAAATATGACCTTGAATCATAGCTTGTAGCTGAGGATTAGACTTAACAGGCCCAGACTTGTAAGCCGTAATATGCGTCTGGATATGAGCCTGATGATCTTGATCAGGAAATGGTGTAGCTGGCTGCATCATCATAAAGTTCGCATTCTCAACACCAGAAGCCATCGGTTGTGGTTGAGGCGGAGGTGGTGGAGGTGGCAGTATCTGATCAACTTGCTGAACACCCATTGCTTCGTACATACGCTTGTAAGCATTGTACATACCCATTGGACCATGGATCTCAGGGTTAGCCTGAACCATTCTCAACATCTCTTGAGACAACATCACGCGCTGACTCATAGAGAATATGTTGGGATCGCTGACAGGAAGAATGTCTATTCTGTCATCAAAGTCTTGCTGGATTACGCCTGGATTGCCATTCGCAACCATATACGGATAAGCAGGCGGTAAGTAATCTTTAAATATTTTTGCGAGAAGCGAAAACTCAATACGCTGTGCATAATGCAAACGCTTATGAATCGCGCTCATTACGCGACTACCGCGCTCCAATAATGCAACAGTGGTGCCGACAGGTGCCTCTTGATTGCCGTCACCAACTTGCATATCACCAATAGAGGCGAATCGCTTACCGGCATCAACCAGCATACCAAGCAAGTTTAGGAGGGTGCCGCTAGGTTCTTTAAACGGCAAAGGCATTAACGCATCGCGCAATGAGCCTCCTGGCGCATCCATGTCCCTAAACTCACCTGGCTGTAATGGCACATCGCTATCGCGAATACGAATACCACGCGCCTTAAATCCAGCAGGTAGGTTGGACAAAGTACCGGCATCAATCAACTGTCGAAGCAATGAGGTCGCCCCACGGGACAACCCACCGATCATATGCGTTAGGCCGAAACCATAAAAGCCGACCCCAGGAAGAAACTTATAATGAACAAAATAATCAATCCTAGTACGCATAGGATCGTTTTGATTGTAGTTTCTGCGAATGGATAGAATTTGAGACTGGCTTTGAGAGATGGTAACAATGTACGGAAGCTTGATACCCGTTTCTTCACCTTCTGCATTAACGTCTTCATACCCTGGAATGTCGAGTTCAACGTGCATTTCAAGGATTTCACATTCGTCTGAATTAGAGCTGCCAGACGGCTTAACACCTTGTAGTTCATCTAACTCCTCCTCAATACCATTGCCTGCTGATGGGTCCGAAGAACGATCAGACATTTTAGTTTTTCGGTAAAAACCAGACTGCTGAAGCTTCTTCACATCGTTAATAGACATGTCAACAATGTGCGTAATCCGACCAGCACTCGAAAGACTCGAAGCGCCATAAGGCACAACAAGCTTTTCAGATGGAATAAACCTAGAGACTGGACGATTTAAAGTCTGGTCAAAGTGAACCTTGCGAAATGCACTGCCCGATAACGGGAGATAAAACAGCATTTGGTCAGTTTCAGGATCATACTCTTGCATTACATGAGTGATCTGATAGTTCATGTACTCTTGTACACGCGCTGCCTGGAGGTCCGTTTGCGGAGTACCCAGTCCAACGACTTGAGTCTTAACGGGACCCCCAGGCGGCAACATCTCTTTATAAGCCTGTGCTTGAAACTGCGTAACACTTTCAGCTAGAAGCGGATGCACAATCCCCGAAGCACCCTCAAAAGGCTCGCTTCGGTCTTCAAACTTCATGCCTAAAAACTCAAGACCTTCTCTATAAGTTTCTTCCCACTCTTTTCTTGAAGAAAGATCATCTTTGAAATCTGCAACACAATCACTGTACAGCTTACCGAGATCTGACTTATCTAAAACTTCCGCAAGGTTTTCGTAAAAATCCTCTGGCGCACCCATGGCTTGCGGCATCATAGGAGGTGGAGCACCAAACAACATGGTGCCGTCTTCAAGAGTTTCTACCTCATCATCGTCAAACCCAGAACCAAGAAGCTCATCAAAAGACTCGTCCTCAACATTGACTTCAACTTCTTTTGAGTTGTCTTCAATCTCTAGTTCAGCAATGTCAACGTCATCAACGCCACGCTCAATAGCCATGTGTTAGCCCCACTTCCTTTCCCACTTCGTCATCGAAGTAGATTTCTTTTTAGCCTTGACCTTTGCTTTCGGCTTGCGAACAGCGCCACCCTTCTTCATCTTAATCATCATCGGGTTGTCTTTGTCAGGAAAAAGCTCTTCCATATCTTCCTTGTTCTTACCCTTCTTCTTAATCATGATCATGACAGATCCGCGCTTTTCCGGCATCTCTTCATCTAAATACTCAGAAAGCTCGTCTTCGTTTTCTAACAAATCATCAATTAAAGATTGATCGTCAGAATCTTCAAGAAGGCGCATAACCTTTTTGTACATGTCCGTGTTGCTGGGCTTCATAAGGTTATTCCTTGTCAGAATACAGATTGTCAAAGATCTGATTAACGTCAAGCGTGTAGTCTAAATCAGACTTACTGTAATGAATATGCTGCGAAGGTTTAAAGTCTGGCGCACCTTCGCCTGTTTGAAACCATGCAGGATGCGTGACTCTTACCCTGTTATTGGGTAACGCTACAATATTTCCGGTCCATTCTCCAGCATCAAGCAACTCAAGCACATGCGATTGCTTATGCTGCGCCGGATCATCAGCGATCTCATTCTCCGCGTAGTCTACCGTAAAAAGATATTTCGCAGGATAAAATTCACCATCGATCTTAGCAAGCCAAGGGCAAGGTGTGCAGCGGTCAAGCACATAAACAGAGTGATTATGAGAACTGCAATCCCAAGGTTGAGCAGCCCAGACAGGCATCGGTTCAGGCCATTCTTCAAACGGCGTATCACCGACCAGCGCGGTGATTGGCATTCTTGCCCACATCGCGCCACCGTGTACGTTAGGCTCGTCTTCATCAGCTTCGCATCCAGTAAAGATAACTTGAAACGAAAGACATCGAGTTGGCATGGTAGTCACGGCGATGACCATAGCGTGTAAAAACTCGCCATGGTATCGCTCATGATTAACCGTGTATTCCCTTCTTACCCACGCTTTAAAGTGCGGGATATTGCTTTGGAGATAGGCCATGCTTAACGCATAGCCCTACCAAACCCTCGCTTAGCCGCACCAACTCCGCGAGCTTTCTTTTTGCCCACAGACCCTCCGTTTTTATAACCAGGCGCCATCTTGCCACCCATCTTTCCGCCTTTTGAAGCCATCTTAGAATTCATGGCCATTCCGCCGCTTTGCATCATAGGCATGCGTCTTCCGCCAAATCTAGGCATTGAAGGTGGTCTTCGCTTAACGCCGCCTGTTTGCGGCATCTGTCGAGTAGGACGGCTTGGACTAGCAGAAGACATTTGAGATTGCGTTGGCCTAGCCTTAACACCACCCATTTGTGGCGCTTGTGGCATTCTCGGCATTGGTCGAGATGGACGCCTTTTTACTCCGCTCATTTCTGGCATTCTTGGCATTGGTCTAGATGGACGTCTCTTTACTCCGCTCATCTCTGGCATTTGTCGAGTAGGACGCCTTTTTACTTCGCTCATTTCTGGCATTTGTCGAACAGGTTGAGGCGGTCGAGTAGGACGTCTTTTTACACCACCTCTTGCAGGCGCACGACGACCTGCAGCAAGCTTTTCTTCTTTAGGAGCAGGCCGTCTGCTTGTTTTTTTAGCGGAAGTTTTTGCCGCTACGCCCCCACGGTGATATCCTTTTGCTTTCATCATTTCTCCGCCTTTAGCTTTTTTAGCTGGCTTTTTCTTTGTACGAACAAAGTCAATAAGACCTCGCTCACCACCAAACTTCTCATCATCACCAAGCAATGCTCGGGCGAGAACACCACCGAATGGCCGGAACTTAGCGCCCTTACCAAACAAAAAGCCTTTCTTGCCATTTCTAGTAACAACCTTTTTGCCGCTGACTTTTTCAACATCTTTTTCAGTTACTTTCTTCTTGTCCTTTTGCATCTTCTTAATCTGCCGATCAATATCATCCATCTCGGCTTGACTAATCTCGTTGTCTTTGGGCTTTAACGTATCTTTAAGCGCAGCCGTTCTAGAAGCATTTGAAGTTGACTTAAAATCATCTCCAGATTTGTAAGTAGGCTTTTTAGGATTGTTCAAAGAAAGAAGCTCTTCTTTCTTTTCCTGTTTCTTGCGGGTTCCTCGGGTTGTTACCGCCATGATCGTTTCCTTATCTCGAGATTAATAATATGCGCGTTTGTCTCGGTAAACTTCCTCTTCAATCTCGTCAGACTCAAGGTTAATAAAGTTACCTTGTCTGAATCTTAGTATAGCTTGGGTCATAGAGTCTACATAATCATCATGCTCCCCAAACGGAAACGATGCGCACTCCTCAATCACCTCATCCGCAAATACAAAATCAGGCGCCCATACCATCCCAGACTCAAATACAGGGCTCACCGCATGTACCCGTGTCATCTTGTCATTACCTCGACTAGGCCGGTAATTAACAACAGGTATACCCATCGCCCTCAACTCATGCGTCAACGGCGTACCACTCGCTTGGGCCTCAACAAGTACCATATCAGGCTCATACTCCTTGTACTGATCCATCGCCTCCGCCTTCAACTCAGGAAAGTCCCAACGACCACGGGTCGCATCAAGAAGAATCAATGCATCACTTCCACCCTCCTGCGGCGTAAAAACACCCCAAGTCGTAATCGCACTAAAGTCAGCGGTCTGACTCTTGCTAAACGCAGTATCGTAACTCTGAATCACATAGTGACAACGAGGCGGCTCATCCTTCTCCCAGATATTCCACCATTCCCGCTTAATGATCGCACCTTCCTCAGAAGTCGGGTTCTGCTGGTACTGAGCATTCCACTTCGAAACAGGAATCGACGCCTTAACAGAATCTAACTCCTCCCGCTTCCAAAACTCCGGCCACAAAACATTACCCGAATCCTCAAATATCGCAGGCAACTCGATAACATCCCACTGATCCGCATGGTTTTCTGTCTGACGCTTCAACAAACGACCCGTGAGGTCCAACGTAGACCATCGGGTCATCACAATAACAATCGTCCCACCTGGCTGGAGACGCTGACGGGGACCCGAGGTGTACCACTCATAACAAGCATCTAAAAGATTTACACTCATCGCATCTTGCTCAGAGTGCGGATCATCAATAATCAATAAATCTGCACCCCTACCCGCGATGGCACCACCGACACCAGCCGCAAAATATTCACCCCCCGCACTGGTCTGCCACTTACCCGCACTTTTTGAGTCCGAGGCCAAAGAAACATTATCAAAAATACTATTGTATTCCGGCGTGTCCATAAGGTTCCTGACCTTACGGCCAAAGTTTATAGACAGATCCGCAGTGTGAGTGGTCTGCATAATCTTCATCTCTGGCTTGAGTCCCATGATCCAAGACGGAAAGTAAACAGATGCAAACTCAGACTTCGTATGACGCGGCGGCATGTTCACAATCAATCGCTTGCACTTGCCCTGCGCAACCTCAGTCAACTTGTCCGCAATAATCCGATGATGATCTCCCTCAATAAACCCAGGCCAGATGTGCCGGATGTACTCCATAAACGAGTCCTTGCATTTATCTTGAGACTCCATCTGTGAGAGGCGTTCCTTAAGCATAAGGATCTCTTTCATCTCAGATTCAGCAATATGGGCAAGTTGGGGCATTTTTATTTTTCAACATAATTGTGGGTGGCGAACGTTATTATACTACAACACAAAAGCTCCCCCCCAAAAAGGGGGGGATGGGCTCGCACGCGAGACCTGCCAGCGAATCGCGAAAAACTCGAAAGGGACCCGCCGGTTTTTGTTGATCATGTCGACGGTGTCGACATCTTCTCACTTCGTTCGGTCATCATGGAAAGGCCTAACTATTTTGCTTGATGTTGCATAAAACACTAGACTTCTCTTTCAAAAACCTTTATTGTTTAACTCTGTTATTCAATAAGGGATAACAGATAAACAAAGCAATTAAAGGAAATTAATATGCAATACAATAACTGCAAAGACATGTTTAAAGAGATCGGAATCGTTGAATCACGATTGTTTTCAGTTCGATCGGCGATGAATGAATTGCACAGCACATTCTGCCATATGGACAGAGGCCAGCGATTGATTCTTAAAGAATGGTTCGATTCATTCGATTCAATCACCGATGCGATCAACGCGGCGGCAGAAC
>WLWG01000271.1_pt1 | contig 56774 bp, 69 predicted proteins | sample 6712871 | NCBI WGS metagenome assembly WLWG01 (sample SAMN12718693, study PRJNA515312) | sponge metagenome | isolation source: marine sponge | host: Mycale hentscheli | place: New Zealand: South Island, Marlborough, Capsize Point | collected 2003-05-01 | reverse complement strand
CTCTAACGTCTACTATCGTTAATATGAATTACGGTTCAGATGCACTTATAAACAGTGAATACAATCTTTGGATGTTTGATGTTCAATATGACTCTTCAACCAGTCAAAATTATTTAATTTCTCACGTAGCTCCTAATTTAGATTGTATATGTAATGATAGAGATGGACAGATATTTTTTGGTGAAGTTTTAGGCACTGGAATACTTCAAAGTATAACTCTACCTGCTGGGGCTAATGCTACAGGCGGTATTGTTAGTCTTCATCCGTATTTATTTTATTATGGGACTGATGGAGTTATAGGGCATTCCGTACCAGGAGAGCCTACAGATTTGAATGGAACAGGCTCAGGTTTAGCCAGAGTTTGGGGGCAAAAAATTATTAAAGGTATGCCGATGAGAGCAGGTTCGGGTACAGCTCCTGCGGGATTATTTTGGGCTTTTGATGCAGTTCTTAGAGCGACTTTTACAGGAGGCAGTACTATATTTCAATATGATGTTATAGCTACTGGAACATCAATAATGTCTCCTCAGTGTGTGGTAGATTATGACGGAGTGTTTTATTGGGTGGGAGTTGACAGGTTTTACATGTTCAATGGTGTTGTTAGGGAAGTTCCAAACACAATGAATTTGAATTACTTTTTTGATAATATAAACGTCAATCATCAAACTAAATGTTTCGGTTTTCAAATACCTAAATACGGTGAAATATGGTGGTGTTATCCGAAAGGCACTGCAACTGAGTGCACCCATGCGGTAGTGTTCAATGTTAGAGAAAACACTTGGTATGATACTGAACTTCCTAATAATGGTCGCTCTGCAGGACATTTTAATAATTCTTTCGCTGCTCCGGTATTAACTGGGGTAGAATCAAGTAGCGGTCCTGGAGGCTCAGGTTTTAAAGTGTGGCAGCATGAATTTAAAGTTGACGAATATGACGGTCCTGCGGTGAGTCCAATACAGTCTTATTTTGAAACAGCGGATCTATCAACTTTAGTCACTGGTAAAAATGAGTATTTGAGAATAACTACTTTAGAACCAGATTTTGTTCAAACAGGTGACATGACTGTTAATGTGACAGGTAGAGCTAATTCTAGAGCTCCTGAAGTAATAGGAACTACTTTTACATTTCCTGATACGGCAGCACAGCCTTATGAACAAATCGTCATGTTGAAAGAACAAAGAAGAGAGTTGCGAGTTAGGTTTGAGTCTAATTCATTATATGGTGATTATCAAATGGGTCAAATAATTGGTCACTTTGATAGCGGTGATGGGACGGATTTAGGATAATGGCGTTAAGTGTAACATTACCAGTAGGGATAAGTTTACAAGACTGGGCAGATTGCCTAATTACAGATTTTAGTAATTTTGGTGCGTATTACCCTTTAGAAGACCCTGCAAAGTGGCAGGATTGGGCAAGTCAATACGACAGAGCTACTAATTTAATAGAAGATTTCCCAGATCCCTACGGCTATGATGTTAGTCAATGGAGAGAATGGGCAGAGAGGTTTGTGCAGACTACGCTATGAAGTATATTGCAGACATAAATGAAGAAGCTGCTGAAGCATGGGCGAGATCAAGATTAGGTCTTAAGCAGGCTCCTAATCTTTTTAAAGCTCTTTCCACAGTTAATGCTGATGGTGAGTTTTCATGCGTAGTGTTATTAACCAACTTTACTAAAAGAAACATTGACCTAAATATAGCAGGAGACAGAGGCTGGGCAACACCTAAATTAACTGTTGATTTATTTAATGGGGTGTTTGACACAGTCTTTAATAAATTAAAAGCAGTTAGAGCCACTGCGTTAATAGCTGAATCAAATATAATAAGTCAAAAATTTGTAGCCCACTTAGGATTTCAAAAAGAGGGTAAAATGAGAAAGGCTTATGATAATGACGAAGACATGTTTATTTATAGCTTGTTAAAAGAAGAATACATGTCTCATGACTGGTGTAGGAGTTAGAAATGATTGAACAAACCTTAATGGAGTTCGCTAGAACAAGTCCAGATTTCGCAGTAGGTGTAGAAGAAATAAAGACGAGGTTATCTAACACTCCCATCGTGGCTGAAGATTTGATGGAAGCGATTCAGATGTTAGAAATCGCTCTGCAAGATCCTAATGCTTACCCTGAAATGGTTCAAGCTGCTATAGCCGACGGATTGATAGATCCTGGCGATGCTCCTGAGCAGTATGACGCAGTGTTTATTATATCTTTATTGTTAGCTCTTTACGGATTGAGAGATAATTTAACAGCTGAAGGTTTTGCCAGAGGAGGTTTGACAGTAGCTGGGCGTAAATTAGCTAATCAAGGGCAGGGTGGCGATAGTATGCTCGCTCACATTAATCCTCGTGAAGCTGAGATACTCAGAAGGATGGGCGGTCAAGGAACTATAAACCCTAACACCGGAATACAAGAGTATAAAAGTCTTAAGAAAATATTTAAAACTGTTCTTCCTGTAGCGTTAGCTGTTTTTGCTCCTACTCTGGGTATGACTATAGGTACAAGCCTAGGTTTAACTGGAACAACTGCTGCGGTTGTAGGCGGTGGATTAGTAGGAGCAGGTACTGCTGCGATAACTGGAGGAGACCCACTTAAAGGTGCTCTAATGGGAGGCATTAGCGGTGGAATAGGGGACGTAACAGGTAATTTCGTAAACGAAGGATTAAATTTAGGTCTTAGTCAACCGATGGCAGCGACCTTAGGTAGTGGTTTAGTTGGTGGTGTCGCAGGAGAACTTACTGGAGGTGATTTCTTATCAGGAGCTCTTCAAGGTGCAGGAGGACAGCTCCTTAAGAATGCTGCTCCTGGCGGTGCACCTACTAATGCTTTTGAAGCAGCTCTCCAATCTGGAGCAAACACAGGCGGTAACATGTTAATCGCAGGTTATTCACCTACTGAAGCTATTCAAGGAGGTTTAACTTCAGGTATTTTATCTGGAGCTAAAGAGTATATTAAGCCTTCTAACGCTGTATTGAGTGAAGTTCAAAATGAAATGCCCAGCTCTTCTGAAATGATAGATTATAGCGGTAATGCAGAAGTTGGGTTTGACATGGCAAGTGGAACTGAAAATTTAATTGATTTCCAAACTGGTGAAAATTTAAGCGGTATTTACAACGGAAAGATATATGATCAGGGTGTACTCAAAGGTCCTGTTTCTGCGGGCGTAGTTAACACTGGGGCAGGAGATACTACTGCAAAACCTAATATGTTTCAAAAGGCGATGACTTACGCCACTGAAAACCCATTATCTACTGCAGGATTAGCATTAACCGCAGCCAGTGCGTTAGATGCGCCAGAAGATGTAACTCAAGCGGTAAGCTCCTTAAGTCCTGAGCAGCAAGAATATTTCAATAGACCATTAGTTTCTTGGGATTGGGATAAAATGAGATTAGATGCTAATAATGCAAATATGACTTTAGGGGCATTTATGTCTTATAACATGCCAACTATATCTCAAGGTTATTATAATATGTCTGAACCTGTAACTGCTTATAGAGGAGGTCCCATGAAAATGAACATGGGTGGGCTGAATCAAGTCTCTAGGTATGTTAGAGGTCGGGGTACTGGTAGATCCGATGAGATACCCGCATATTTAAGTGACGGGGAATATGTTATAGATGCTGAAACAGTAGCTTTATTAGGAGATGGTTCAAATAAAGCTGGTGCTAATGCACTTGACGATATGAGAAAAACAGTTAGAAAACACAAAGGTGGTAACTTGTCAAAAGGTAAGTTCAGTAAGGATGCTAAATCGCCACTTCAATATTTAAAAGGAGTAGCATAATGGGTAGCATATTTCAAGGCACTCCGCAGAACGCAACTTCCTACACTACTTCATCTACTGAAACACCAAAGTGGATGCAGGATGCAATTTATAATCAGATAAATTGGGCGCAGAATATAGCTAACAAGCCATTTGAAAGCTATGACATGCCGACGGTAGCTGAGCTTTCACCTTTACAACAACAGGCTTATGCAGGAATAGAGGCAGCGCAAGGAGTAGGGCAGGAAGATTTAGCCAAAGCACAAGCTGGTATGGAGACTTTATCTTCTCAAGATACTACGACTAGGTTGAGAGAAGATCAAGCTAAATACCTACGTGATGATTTAGTTAGCAAAAATTTAGACGCAGGACAAGACCTTTTTGGTAGATCGGGTGACATTAGCGTTTTAGGTAATGCTCAGCCTATGATGGATCAAGCTCAACAATCTGCTTTAAATATAGCTGGTGCAGGTCAAGGATATTTAACTGACGCTGCTAACATGAGTGCGGCTAGTGCTGCTAATCCTTACATTACTCAGGGCACTCAGATGAGTGGTATGAGTGCTGCTAACCCTTATTTGAACCAAGCCCAAACCACTACGGCACAAGCACTAGCTGATAAGGCTCTGAACGCTGCCAATCCTTATTTCAGTAGAGCAGCTCAGACTTCAGTTTCAGATATTGATCAATATATGAATCCCTATCAACAAAATGTTTTAGATACTATAGCCAAGCAGGGAACACGTAATTTAACTGAAAATTTATTACCAGGAGTTTCTGACTCTTTTATCAAGGCTGGTCAGTTTGGTTCTAAAGGGATGGGTGAGTTTGGTAGCAGAGCTCTAAGAGATACGCAAGAAGCTATTTTAAACCAACAAGCTCCCTTAGCAGCTCAAGGGTACGAGTCAGCTCTTAGGGCATCTGCAGCTGATAAACAAAGACAGGCTTCTCTAGGTACCTCAGTTGGCAGTATATCAGGAGCAGATCTATCTAGGGTGCTTCAAGGAGGCAGTCAATATGGTAATCTAGGTCAAACAGCTGGTCAATTAACTGGGCAGGATGCAGGTCGTCAAATGCAAGCTGGTCAGACTATGGGTCAATTGACAGGTCAAGATGCAGGTAGACTAGCTCAAGTAGGGCAAACATTAAGTAATGTCACAAGAGACCAAGCTTCTACTCTCGGTAATTTAGCTCAGACTACAGGTCAATTAAGCTCACAAGAGCAGCAAAATTTAGCTAATATTGCAAATATGCGAACCCAAGCAGGTCAATCTCAACAGCAGTTTGGCTTAGGAGCAGCTCAAACATCAGCTGCACAGCAATCTCAAGATTACAGACAGCAACAAGCTGCATTAAATGACATGGCTGCATTAGCTGCACAGGAACAAGCCATGACTTATACTGACCTAGCTGCCCTAGAAGCTGCTGGTAAAGCTCAACAACAGCAACTGCAGATGGAGCTTGGCGCTGCTGAAAAAGAGTTTATGGATGAGCAGCTCTACCCTCAGCGCAACATGGATTTCCTCAGCACTCAAATTAGAGGACTGGCTCCAATCGTTCCTACTTCTACAACTACGGCTGGAGCAACTACTGGAGCAACTTATAATCCTTCACCTCTGTCTCAAATTGCCACTGGATTTGCGACATATAAAGGCTTAACATCATAGGAGTATATCATGGGATATAATTTAAAAAGATTAATGAACCAATATGGTGTAAGCACTGCTAGTAAAGCTGGATATGCAGGACAGCGTGATCCTGGTGCAGAGTTCGTTTATGATGAAGATGCTGAAGCAACCGAAGAAGATCAGCGTGCTACTTATGATGCTAATAAAGCTCAATTTCAAAGAGATAAAGCTGCTTATGATGCTTACTCAGGTGATTATGACAATCGAATGCAAGGCACGCCCATGTATGCAGCAAAGCAGTTTCAAACTCAAAAACAAATTCAACCTGAAAATTTTGATGAATTATTTGATAAATATTTGAATAGTAACAGCACTGCAGAGCAAGCTCTGGCTGGTAATGCAGCCATACAGCCTTATATTGACCCAAATATAACAGGTGGTGATGGCATACAATTAACAAATCCTCAGGCTGCTAGGAATGCGTTTATTCAAGGCATAGCCCCTACTCTCGGCACAGGCATAGGTAATACGGGTAATCAGGCTATAATGGAGCAGTCAGGTCTGTATTACGGCAATGTTTTAAATAATCCAATATACGGAACTACTAGTACTGGGGTAGGAGCTACAGATACTGAAGGTGGAACTACTTCTATTACCATGCCAGGACAGCCTGCTGTGCAAGACGGTAACAATAATTACATCACGATAGATGCTGAAAACGATGGTCTTGATACTGTTGGCGGTTTTGATTATTCAAACACTAATATAAATACTAATGATAAAGACCCCACTGATCCTTTTGAAACTCATAATAGAATTCTTGCGCAAGCTGCCGAACAAAGAGAGATCTACGGTGATAATAGTTTTACTGAAGATCTTGCTAATTTATTTACTCCTTTTGACGGAGCAAGCTATGTTGATGGGACATTAACGTATGACGAAAATGGGGAAGTAGGAAGCGAAGCTGTTCCCGACAGTGACGACAATTATAGCGGAAGCATGAATAGCACGTACAATGATGATGGTGGCGATTGGAGCTGGTCTGAGTCTAATTGGAATCCATCTAATTGGTTTAATGCAGAAGGTGGCGCAATTAAAGGTTACGCAGAAGCTGGCGAGGTGGTTATTGATGATGAATCATTAGAAGAGGTCACTGATGTGCCAAGCTTAGATGAGTTGGCATTAGCAAACCTAAATAATAGGGATCGCTCTAATACCAACATAAGAGAATTGCAACTGATGTTAGCTAATAGTGCTATGCCTTCTTCTACTGCAACCTCAGACGCTCGTACAGCATTAGATACTGCTAGAGCTGATTTTTCAGCTATGTTACAACGATCAGCAGATACTGCAGCACAAGGTCCTAGCGAATCTGAGAAATGGTTTAGGCTGGCTGCTGCATTCGGTAAACCCACTCAGAGTGGTCATTTCATGGAGAACCTAGGCTTAGCTAACGAAGCATTGGCTGGTTTCAAATCAGATAAAAGAGCTGCTCAATCAGCTTCAGATGCACTGTTAATGCAAGGAGCACAATTTAACCTCGATTATTTGAAGGATGATTTAGCTAATGCCACTGCTGCAAGTGCTGCTGAAAGAGATTGGAAGCGTGGCATGGCGACAGAGCTATTAGAATATGAAAGAGATCAATTACAAAAAACTGAAGATAGAGAATTTGATCTTGCTGTAATAGCTGGTGAGAGAGAATATGAAGAGGGTAAACCTAAGTCCGCAGCAGCTAAAATAGCGACTGACATGGGGTTAGAAGGTGAGGAATATAATAAATTCATTAAAGAGTATTATGAAAGAGAGCAAGCAGTAGCTGCTTTAGAAGTAGAGGCTCTAACTAAACAGGTAACCCAGCTTAGTGCAGGTGAACTAAGCCTAAAAGGAGAGACTGAGACTCAAATTGAATCAGCTGAAGCCTCATTAGCATTATTAGATAAAGCTCTAGGATTGAATAAAATAGCTTATGGTAAAGGTATGTATGATTCAGGAAAGATGGCATTCTTAGGTCAATTCAGACCTGAAGATCCTGAATATGTAGCTACCATGGAACTTGAACAAATATTAAGTAGTAATGCATTAGCCTCTTTGAAATCTACTTTCGGAGGTCAGATTTCAGACGGAGAAAGAAAATCTCTAAGTGCTCTGCAAGGTATAGAAGCAAAAAGTTCTGCAGAAAGAGAAAGAATAATTAAAAATGCTGCAGAAGCTCTGGTTAATATATTAAGCAAGAGGCGTGTCAAATTAGAACAAATCAGTTCTGGTGAATATGGAAGAAAAACACCTTCTACAAATACAGGAGATGAATAATGTCTGATGGCTACTGGACAAATACTGCTCGCTCATGGTTAGGACAAGGTTTAGCCATGGGTTGGGGAGATGAGTTAGAAGCTCGACTTAGAACTATGAGCGGTGATGAAACTTATGAAGAAGAACTTGCTGCCATAAATGAATCTTATAATCAATATTCTGCTGAAAACCCAGGAGCGTCTTTGACTGGTGAAATCGTAGGAGGTTTCATACCTACGGCAGCTGCTTTAATAGCCACTCCATTTACTGGGGGAGCCACTGCTCCCGTTGCTGCTGCAAGCGGAGCTAGGACGGTAGGAGCTTTAACTAACATAGCTAACAAGGCTAGACAGGCGTATAAAGGTACGGTCGGAAGGAATGCAGTAACTACTGGAACGACTACAGGTTTAACTACTGGGGCTATAACTGGAGCAGGAATGGCTCCTCCTGATGATAGAAGTTTAGACGCCATTATTAGCGGAGGTTTAGGAGGTGCGATAGGTTTTGCATTACCTATGGGTGGTAGAGGAGCTGCAGCGGTGTTCGGTTTCATTAGAGACAGGTTGCAACAGAGCGGTCAATATGTTGATGACTTAGTGTTAAAAAAGGTTTATGATGCTGTCGGTGCTAATGGGGGAACTCCTCAAGACGTTTTAAATATGATTTCAAGAGATGCTGAATTAGGCGTACCTAGCACTGTAGCGAATGTTAATGAAAAAACTCTAAGACTGGCTGATTCTTTGAACACCGCAGGTAGAGGAGATGTTCCTGGAATCATTCAAGATGAATTAGTAGATGTTCAATCTTCTGCTAGGGACAGAGTTATAAAACAAACTACAGATGCGCTAGGAGAAGGTAAATTTTATGATCAACAAGATGCTCTTATAAATAATTTGAGGTCTGGCGCTAATAAGGCTTATGATGAAGCTTATCAATTTGGTGCGGTAGACGACCCTAGAATATTAAATCTATTGAAGAATAACCCTAACTTCAAAGAGGCATTTAAGAGAGCCCAAGCTATTGCTAAAAATGAAGCAGATGCAGACATTCTAGCAGGTGGAGACGGTAGCGCATTTAAATTGATCCCCTATGAAATAGTAAAGGGTAAAGGTGGTGAACTCTCTATGAGCATGCTTCCTGATGTTAGAACTCTTGATTACATTAAAAGAGGATTAGATGATTTAATTAGAAAAGGCTTTGACGGAACCGGAATGGCACCTGCACAAGCTAGTTCTTTAAAAAAGCTTAAAAATGAATTTGTAAATGTGTTAGACGAGGTTACTGAAGTTGACGGAGTTTCTGCATACGCTAACGCTAGGAAAGTTTACGCAGGAGATATGGAAGTTATTGAAGCTTTAGACAATGGTTTTAAAAACTTTGGTAAGATGGCTCCTGAAGAAGTATCTAAGGCGTTTGAGAATATGAGTGAAGGAGAAGCTCAAGCATTTTTAACAGGAGCTTCCAGAAACTTATTAGATAAGCTTACGAAACCAAGTAATAATGCTAATTATGCGCAGAGAATAATCGGCTCGCCTGACATGCGTAAGAAAATACAGATGCTTTTCCCCGCAGCAGGTGAAGAAGGCTTGGCTCTTTATGAAGCAGCGTTGTTAAGAGAAGCTCAATTATTTAAAGAGATTGGCAGGGTAACTGGAGGGTCTCCGACAGCTCAGAGGGAAGCAGGTAAAGCTGCCATAGGAGAAGGTTCAACTGCGGGTGATGTAATGGCTGATGCTGTTTCTACCGCAGGTATCGGTAGCGCATTGGTTCAGATGGTTAGTAGAGTAATAAGGCAGTCAACTTTACCTGCTACAACTCAAGAGAGAATGGCTCGAATGTTAATGTCTGATAATCCTGAAGATGTGGCAATAGTTGTACAGGCTCTAGAAGATTTTGGAACAAGAAAGATACCTAAGGATATAGCATTAAATAGAAGGGAAACAGCTAACATCATTGGTGCTGCTTCACTACCTGGAAAGTCAGGTCCTGATAAAACTCCTACCATAGAAGAAACATCTGAAGAAACTATGGAAATTGAGACTCCTGATTCCACACTGGTGATAACTGATGAAATGAGAGAAACATATCCAAATCTTTTCGGTAATTAAATGTGGTTTTTAGTATGGATAAACTTCACGACTGCTGGTGACATAAATTACTACCAGATTAGTACGCATGGATCAGAAGAAATATGTCAACAGGAAAAAGAACAGGCAAAGGTGATAGTAACTAAGTCTAATGAAACAGTAGCTTGTTTATGGGCAGAGAAATAAATGATAGAGATCGCTGCTGCTATAAGTCTGGCTACTGGAGCATTTAATGGTCTTAAAAAAGGCATCGCAGTAGGTAAAGATTTACACGATATGGGTAATCAGCTTTCTCAGTGGGCTGGTGCCATGGCTGATTTAGACTTTTGTGAACAGCAGCAAAAGAATCCCCCATGGTATAAAGCACTCGGAGGTCAAGTTGAAGCTGAAGCAATGGATCTGTTCGTAGCTAAAAAGAAAAAAGAACAGATGCGTCAAGAACTTAGAGAATGGATATCATCTGTAATGGGTCCTAGTCAATGGGATGAATTAGTTAGAATAGAAGCAGAAGTTCGTAAAAGAAAAAGAGAAGAAGAATACCGTAGGATTGAATTACGTCAAACTATAATTGAATGGGTTACTGGATTAACATTATTAGTAACAGGGCTTATTATATTTATAGGTGCCGTATGGCTATTAGATCAAAAAGTAAACAAGTGAGGTGAAAGATGAGTTTAATAACTAGCTTAGTGGGACCTGTATCCGGTCTATTAGATAAATTTATTGAAGACAAAGATCAGAAATCTAAACTGGCTCATGAATTAGCCACCATGGCTGATAACCATGCTCAACAAATAGCATTAGCTCAGATTGAAGTCAATAAAGCAGAAGCTGCTTCAGGTTCTTTCTTCAGAGGAGGATGGCGTCCGTTTGTAGGATGGACTTGCGGTATAGCTTTATTATATCACTTTATTCTTTCCCCATTAATATTATTCGCAGTTGCGCTTTTTGGGATAGAAATACCGCCTATACCAGAGTTTGACATGGGGTCTCTTTTAACAGTCCTCATGGGCATGTTAGGATTAGGTGGTCTCAGAACATATGAAAAACAGAAAGGTTTGACCCAGTGAAACACAATTTTGAAAATGCTCTAGAAATGTTATTGGAGCACGAAGGAGGATATGTTAATCATCCGAGAGACCCAGGAGGAGAAACTAATTTAGGAGTTACTCGTAAAACTTGGGCAAAATGGTTAGGACGTGAAATCAAAAATGGCGAAATGAAGAAATTAAAAATTAAAGATGTAGGAGATCTTTATAAAAAAGAGTACTGGGACAGGTTAAAGTGTGATGAGCTACCCAGTGGGCTTGATTTCTTTTGTTTTGATTGGGGCGTTAACTCAGGAACTGGCAGGAGTGCTAAAGCACTGCAGAGAATTATAGAGGTGGCTCAAGACGGAGCAATAGGTCCTATGACTTTAAGAGAAGTAAATAAACATGAAGCTAAAGATCTAGTAGATAAAATGCATAAAAGAAGACAAGAATTTTACGAAAACCTTGATACGTTCGATACGTTCGGGAAAGGTTGGACTGCTAGAAATAAAAAAGCTTTAAAACAAGCTAAAAAATTAATTAAGGAGAAATAAGTGACTCCTAAAAAATTAGAGCCTACTTCTAAATATGCAGAATATGATTTAGACTCTGATGGCGTAGTCAGCGATAGTGAGATAGCAAGAGCTAAAGAGATTAGAGAAACGGAAGACTCACTACGTAAGCATATAGCCCAACTGAGAATGGCCAGAGCTACATTGATAGCTATGGCTGCTTTTACATTAGCGATGTTCTTTTTACCCATAGAAAGAGTAAAAGCATTAAGTGATATTTCAAATTTATTTTATATATCAGGTGCGGGTATAGTAGGTGCTTATATGGGTACGACTGCGTGGATGTCCAAAAAATAAATCATGATAGAACCATTCACTGTTTTGGCTACTGCCAATGCAGCTTACAAGACCCTGAAAGGAGCTATTTCTAATGGCAGAGAAATAGCTGATTATGCAGGTGTTTTAGGTAAATTTTGGGAAGCTAAAGAAGAACTATCTGAATTAGAACAATTAAACAACAGCACTAGTTTGATTGAAAAAACATTCGGAGCTAAATCTGTAGAAGCTCAAGCTCTTCAAATCACACTACATAAAAATAAAATAGCTACTTTAGAAAAAGACCTGCACGAACTGTTTGTGTGGTCGGGTAATGGTGGGTTATGGAAAGACATGATAAAAGAAAGAAGAAATATCAGAAACATGAGAGCAAGAGAAGCTAAGGAAAAAGCAAATAGACGTAAGTTTATGTATGACTTAGCAGGAGTGTTTATAATATTACTTTTATTGGGTGCATTAACCTCTCTTATATTTTTTATATTCACTTTGTAAAAAATAGGGCTTTACTTCTAACAATGAATATGCTATAATAACTGTATAACTCATAACTTAGGAGAACGACATGACCAACCAAACTACTTTTCAATTTAACGATGGTGGCAGAGAAGCTGCTGGATATAAAGGCAAAGCAGGAGACTGTGTTTGTCGAGCCATCGCCATAGCTGCGCACCTTCCATACCAAGAGGTCTATGACAGATTAGCAGAAGGTAATGCCATGCAGCGCAAATCAAAACACACGCCAAAGCGAGCGCGATCAGCCAGAAACGGCATCAACACAACTCGCAAGTGGTTCAAGGATTACATGCTGGAGCTTGGTTTTGAGTGGACTCCTACCATGCTTATTGGCAGTGGCTGTAAAGTGCATCTAAAAGCTGACGAATTACCATCTGGTCGTTTAGTCTGTAGTGTGTCGAATCATCAAGTCGCTGTGATAGATGGTGTTATCAATGACACCTATGATTGTTCTCGAGATGGTACGCGGTGCGTGTACGGATATTGGAAGAAATAAAATAATCCTTTACTTTCATGAAAAATGAGAGTATAGTAAATCTTATAACTGATAACTGAGGAACACTAATGAACATTTTCTTTCTGCATACCTGCCCTGAATTATCCGCAAAAGACCTGTGCGACAAGCACGTCGTTAAGATGGTTTTAGAGACTGCCCAAATGTGCAGCACTGCTCTAAGACGTAATGGTCTTGAGCCTCTACCCTCAACTTATAAAACTGCATTCAAAAATCATCCTATGACATTATGGGTCGGTGATTGTAAAGAAAATTTTATGTGGGCTCTTGACCATGGTTTAGCCATCGGTAAAGAATACACTCGTCGCTATGGGCGTGACCATGCGAGCACTCAAGTTCTTCAGGACATCAAAGATGCATATTTTCGGAACAGTCATTACAATAATTTAAAGTGGCATATCAGCACTCCACCTCAATGCATGCCTGATGAGTTCAAATGTGATGATTATGTTGAAGCATACAGAGCATATTATAAAGTTGAAAAAGCAGCTTTTCTAGACTACACTAATTCTCAACAGCCAGCTTGGCTATAACTTATAACTTAGGAGTTTAATATGAAATTATATGTAAACCATCTCGGTCAATGGGCAGGTAATCAAGAGGATGCTAAGAAGCTAGGGCATCCATTTGAGACTTGTGATGTACCTTATGACAAGAAAGGTCTCTTAGAGTTCTTAAACACTAACCAAGTAACCATTGGTTCTAAGTCTCCAGAAGATCATGATCCAGAACGTATACCGAGCCAGAAACCTAATTACGTTGATCCTATAATAGTAACTAGTGGTAACACCACCAGCACTCCTCTGGCTTACGTTAGAGATGAGGTAGGTATATTAGAGATTGAAAATGTTTATCAACATTTAGTAACCGCACATCTAGCTATGACTCATATAATGGATGCCGTAGGTCACACTCCCCACAGAACTAGTCTTTTTAAGAAAGAGGAAGAGTGATATGATTAGCGCATCAATGTGTCTAGCGATTGCTATATATTTTGAATCAGCAGTGGAGCCTAGCTATAATGCTGGGCTTGCTGTAGCTGAAGTAATTTTGAATAGAGTGAAACATCCTAAATTTGAAGACACGATATGCGGAGTGGTAACAGAAGATTGGGGTCCTGGGAAGTATGATTGTCAATTTTCATTTTACTGTGATGGTAAACCGGAAAGACCATATCAAGGTGAGCGGTGGGAAAGAGCCAAGAAACAGGCTGAAGAGGCATTAACTGGTAAGGGCTTAAAGCACAGCGCATTATTTTATCACACTACTTATGTTAATCCTAAATGGAGCTCTCAGATGGTCTCAATAGGCAGGATTGGTAAACATATTTTCTATAGGGAAAAATAATCCTTTACTTTTTGAATCATTGGTGGTATAGTAGATATTATAACTGATAACTAAGGAACTGAAAAATGACAACATTCGTATTAGTAACTCCCTCATATCTTCTTCTAAATAAGAAAACATACACTAGCAAGATTGGCGCAGGTATTGGCCTAACTAGCGAGCGCAAAAAGCGTCAGCGTGAATTTTTTGCAGCTAAGGATGCAGATTATCCTTCTCCTCATGAAATAAAGCGTCTTGAAGATCGCCTAGATGAGTCACTGGGAGGTCGCTATGTCACGTTAGAAGAATTCACTGAAAATGAGCCAATGGTTGAGCGCACCAATTTTATGACTGGTGAAAAGTTCAAAGAACCGCTCAACACTCCTTATCATTGTTCACCTAGCTCTGAAACATATTGGAGCATGTGATAATGGATAAACTTCTTATAGGTTTAGGGTCTTTAGCATTCCTGCTAGTCTTAGGACTAGTAGGGAATGAAGACTATAAAGATGAAGTCAGATCTCAAGTAAATTACTGTCAAATGGTTGAAGCTGGTATCTGGCCAGATTATAACGACACATATCAATATTGCGATAAAGCTTATGATGCTCTCGCAGAAATACAAGGAGAATAAAAAATGAATACTGGATTTGAAACAATGTCGTCTAAAGAGTTGGTTGCTTTCTATAATAATTTATGTGAGCGACCAGTTAAAAAGTTTCGTGATAAAGCTACAGGTATTAGAAAGTGTCAAGAGCTTTCTGACTTTGCCATTACTATTAAAAAGAACGGTAAGACTGCAGAACCTCTTACTACTAAGTTGAAAGAGTCGCTTAATGGTAAAGATCCTATCAAGCCTCAAGTACCGACAAGGAGACAGGCTATGAGTTCTTCTCTTCAGTTAGATCGCACAATCATAGTTTATGATACCAAAGGTTCATCATTAGGGATGTTTAATAATGTTCATCAGCTCTGGAAAACTTATCCTAGATGGGTTACTGGTGCTCAGGTTGACAGGCTCACTCGAGTGCTCTACACAGCTGCTAAGGCTGGGGTTAGAGAATCTGTAACCATCAACGAGCGTACATTTGAATTAGCTCAGTCAGGATTAAAGCGTAATGGATAGCGTGTTTAACAAGCTAGCGATAAATAGAGAGGAGGTCAAGTGGGAAAACTACTTGGCCACTCTAACTCCTTGGCAGAATAAAGCTGGGGTGTGGTTCAAGAGAGAAGACTATTTCGCACCGCTCGGTTATAGCGGTCCTAATGGTTCTAAAATGAGACAGCTGATATGGTATGTCAATCGTTTCAAAGAGGGTAAGTCTCACATAGTCACAGGAGCTTCTATTCAGTCTCCTCAGCTGAGCATGAGTGCCATCGTAGGTTCCCATTATGGTCTCAAAAATAGACAGGTCGTTTATAGCAAACCCCATACTGTTCTTACGCATGACAATCCTAGGATTGCTGCAGGGTTCGGTGCGGTGTTTGAATATGCGAACGGTCCTTATAATCCTATCATTCAAAAAAGAGTTGCAGATCTGACTCAGCCTACTTCACTTGTCGTAGAATATGGCATCACTGTGCCGCATAAAAGATACGACGCAGAAGATGTTCAGAAGTTTCATGAAGTTGGTGCACATCAAACGAGTAATATGCCTGATGATGTTGAGAGATTAATCGTACCTGCTGGGTCTTGTAACTCTCTCACCAGTGTGGTATTAGGTTTGAGTAGAAACCCGAATAATTTAAAAGAATTATTTACAATTGCGATAGGTCCTGATAAAAGAGACTGGATGGCAGAGAGATTAGAAATCATGGGTGTTGACTACAAGAACTTACCTTTCAAATGGAAGCATTATTCTTTGCACTCTAATAACTATGCCTCGTATTCGCAGAAGTTTACAGGAGAGACTCACGAGGATATAACATTCCACCCAACTTATGAAGCCAAGATGTGGCGATGGTTGAGGGAGACTAACTCATTAGATTATGATGACAGTACTGGATTCTGGATAGTTGGTAGTGCTGCGAATAGAGATGTTATTAGACCATTTTATACGGAGGCATCTTAATGGCTAGCAAGTGGAAAATTTTAGAAAAGTATGACTTTGAACTTTTGCCAGGAGAGCCTCAGCTAATGCCTGATGGCGACTACAGCTATTATCAATATCTTAATAAGCGTTGGCAGGAGACCGGAAAGAATGTTTTATGTCAGGAGTTTCTCCTAAACGAACATAAAGGAGCTTCAGTCATTCAAGAACCATTCGGAGGATGCGGAGTGTTTTCGGTTGCCTTACAACATGTAGTTAAACCTGAGCATCATTTCATCGGAGAGTTAGATGATGACTGCGTTAATCAGCTCAAGTATTGCATGGCACATTATTCTAATGTGGTGGTCTCTAAAGAAGATGCTCACGAAAGACTCGGAGTTATGCCAGCTGATATTTATGTCTGTGACTTCCCATTTTTCACATTGATACAGCACAGTAATGGTAAATGGAGAACTGAGATGGAAAGAATGATATCTCATAAACCTGAAGCTATAATCATTACTGATGGGTCAAGCTGTAGATGGCATTTTACAGTACCTAATTTAATTGCTAGAGGACATGACGTTTCTAATGATAGAGAGAGTTATGCGACAGTCTTTAGCGATTACTTTGAAGAACAATATGGTTATAGGGTGACTGCCATGGCTTACCATGGTACCTGTTTCTATATTAAAATAGAACCTACTAACTTAGAATATTCTCCTGTCAGATTTAAAAAGATTGTAGCAGGAGAGGGTTATAAAGGCTTACAGCCAGTAAAGGAATAACTATGATAACTGATATAGATTATCGGTTGAGAGAAAACCGAACAAAATACTTCGATGCGCTTTATACTTTAAACTTAAATTATGGCGTTATGCCAGGATTAGTTTACTTGTACATGCCTGAACTGGCTAAGCGATATAACTGGGATACTGAGCAGCGTCTCTGGTATGCTTTCTTGAATGGCATGACCCAAAACCCCATAACATCATTAAGGCTTCTAGAGCAGCTTCCTGAGGTGCCTCCTGCTGGGGCAGCTTTGACTAAGTTTACTAATTGGTTTGATGAAAACTGGGAAACTCTGCAATACGACACTGACCGCAGATATCAAAAGAAAGATACAGTTGAAGCTATCAAGTCTTATGCGAGCCTGTTAGATGGTTTCAACTCTCAAGAGGAAATGCTCACAGGTGATTATCAAACACTGTGGAAGAGGGTTAGAGATGGGTATGATTCTTTTGGTAGATTGTCAGCATTTAGTTACCTGGAATACGTATACTTGAATGGATTCGGTGCAGACTGTGATGATTTATTATTTGAAGATAAATCAGGCAGTAAGTCTCATCGCAATGGTATGATGTTTTTATACGGTGCTGATCAGTACGTCTGGGACAAGCGTATGAAAAATGATTTCACAGGAGATTATCCAGACTTTTCTAAAATATGTGATTGGCTGAACACTGCGGCGAGTTCTTATTTAGATCGTTACTCTCAGTTAAATCCCGAAGTATCTAACGTGGGTAACTTCACTTTTGAAAGTAATCTCTGCACCTTCAAAAATCATTTCTTTGGAAGACGTTATCCAGGAGTATACGCTGATATGGCATGGTCACGTATTGAATGGGCAGAAGAAAAAGGCTTAGATGTTGAAGAGTTTAAGGACATGAGATCTGAGTTATTACCGACATGGCTTAGAGCCGAGTGTTCTAATAATAAGGTTGACATTAATAAGCATGCAGCTATATTTGCAAACACAGGTACACCATTCCGAGGGGAGCATTTTTTACATGGCTAATATAATATTGAGATTATCAGGAACATTCGGTAGTGGTAAGACCACTGCTGTTAGAAGGTTTATAAATGATTACCCGCACTCAATCTTGAAAAAAGATGATAAGATTATGGGTTATGGTATAAATTGTAAAGTAGTCGGTATAAACAATCCTATTTATATTATCGGTAAATATGATAATGTTTGTGGAGGAACTGATAGTATGCCCACTCAGCTCGCGATTGCTGAAAGAATATTGGAGGCTCATAAATATGGGCATGTGCTTTACGAGGGTGCTTTGGTTTCTGCTTCAGGTTTGGGTGGTAAAGTTACTCAAATGACTGAGGAAACAGGATGTACTGTTTACGCATTCTTAGATACTCCTCAAGATAAATGCATAGACAGGGTTATCGGGCGACGCAAAGAAGCAGGTAATGAAAAAGAGTTCAACCCGAAAAATCTAATTGACAAGTTTAAGAGTGTGTCAAACTGTCGTAAGAATTTAACTGATGCCGATTTAAGAGTAGTCGACATAAGTCACATTGACACTCATCCCCCATTACTCAAAATAATAAAGGACTTTGAAAATGATCGATAGTAATCCGTATAACATGCCTGATAAAGATACTGTGATATCAACAAGAGCATTACTTTATTTTGTGTGGGAGCGAGAGGCTATGCGTATTGCTAAAGAAAATAGATTTAATGGCGCATTGACTCTTGATCCTATTCTAAGTAAATATAAGTTCACTAATATTAGAAGGAAGGATGATCGAGTTAGTGAATGGATCATTAAGAACATAATAGATCTTTATCCTACTGAAAATTACAGGCAGGATTTATGGTTCGTTTTATTGATATGTCGTTTGATTAATTGGCCACCCACTCTACAGCACTTAATCAATGAAGGTATATTACTCGAAGCTGCAGGAGATTTCAACACTGCTAAATTTTCTAAGTCTATTGAAGAATTTAGAGAAAGCTTAAATGGGAAGAAAGTTTACTCCGGAGCTTACATGGTTTACCCTACTAAAAAGGATGTGGGATCAGTCAAGTCTCTATCTTTAGCGAGGTATATTATTGAACCTACACTTGACATAGGAGATGATATTGATGGCTCTTTCTTTGAGCATAATTCAATAGCTGATTTTGTAAAAGTTCTCTCTGGTTGTTTTGGTATAAGCACATTTATAGCTGGGCAGGTTGCAGCTGATTTAACTTATGGCGATGCTGTATTGGCCAAGGCTAGTGATCTTTACAGCTACGCACCTATCGGTCCTGGTAGTAGTAAAGGTTTGAATTACCTGCTAGGCAGAGGTCCTTATGCTTCTTGGACACAGGATCATTTTAATAGCGAGCTTATGAGTATTAACGAAGACATTAAGTCTAATTTAGAGATTACTGATCTCACCTTACATGATGTTCAAAATGTTATGTGTGAGTATAGTAAATACACCAGAACTGTTTTAGGTGAAGGAAAACCTAAGACTATGTATCGACCAGAGATGGAGTTTTAAGATGGAATTAATAGTTGATAATGTGAACGAGGCATTTTCAGAAATTTTCTGGAAGTTTAAAGTTCTTAACTTGAAACCTCAACAGACTCGTAATGGTCCTGCGTTGGTTTACCCAGAGATAGTGACCACCACCTATCGTCATCCCGAAGAGAGAGTTCTATTTGATCCTCAAAGAGATGCTAATCCTATTTTCCACCTGATGGAAGCTATCTGGATGATAGCAGGTCGTAAAGATGTGAGGTTTGTTAAACAGTTTAATAAAAACATGGAAAACTTTTCTGATAATAAAATAGATTTTAACGCTGCGTATGGCTGGCGATGGAGGCAGCATTTCGGTCATGATCAATTACTTGACGTGATTGACTTATTAAGAAAAGATCCTGATACTCGCCAAGCTGTTGTGCAGATGTGGGATTCACATGACTTATATAAAAAGACTTTAGATAAGGCTTGCAATACTCAGATAGTATTTCAGGTCATTGATCACAAGCTAACGATGACAGTATTCAATAGGTCAAATGATCTTTGGTGGGGAGCTTACGGAGCTAACGCAGTTCACTTCAGTTTCCTGCAAGAGTTTGTTGCGAGGTCATTGGCTTTAGAAGTGGGTCGGTATAATCAAATCTCGGTTAACTTTCATTTATATACTGAGCTTTATAACATAGGAGATTTTTTACAGTCTCCTCCGAGTAAAGACCATGACGCATATAATGCAGGCTCAGTGAGTGCTTACCCTATAATGGACAATATGAATATGACAGCTTTCTTGGAAGATTGTGAAAAGTTCTGCAATTCATATTATAAACATAAGAATGATTATAAGCATTCATTCTTTAAAAAAGTGGCAGTGCCCATGGCTCAAATTTATAAAGAGCGTAGAGAAAAAATAAGCGATGGTATGCATATAGTTGACGATATAGCTGCTACTGACTGGAGATTAGCCACTCGTAATTGGTTAGAGAGGCGAGTAAAATAACACTTGCCTTTTGTAGTAAAATAAACGATAGTATATTCCATAACTTATAAAGGAGAACTAAATGGAAAAGACACTTCAATTTATTATTGACGGATCTGCAGTTAAAAGATTTCATACCGTCACCACCATCACCCAAGACACTGTTGGTCATCACTCACATAATGTTGCGATGCTGTGCCTATTAATGGATATCACCGCCAGTAAAGCATTAATGATGGCAGCTTTATTCCATGATCTCAGCGAACATATAACCGGAGACATACCCAGTCCTGCTAAAAGAGAGTATGGGATACTTTCTCAAGTAAGTGATTTAGAAGAGAGTCTTATGCGTGAAGCAGGTGTGGTGTTCCCCAGTCTAAACGAAAAAGATAAAAGAACACTCAAGTTAGCTGACATTGCTTCCGGAGCTATTTTCTGTGCTACTGAGGTTAACCTAGGGAATATCAAACTTAAAAAGATCTTTGACACTTACATGTCGTATGCTCGGCAAATGGTTCTTAAAGGTCGCGAGAGATTGTTATTTGATGTTATTGAGGAGATGATTAATGACAAGTAAAGTAAATAAAACTCAGATCGGTGGTGATCATTATAAGTCTAAATCTGGTGGTGAGGAGCACTGGGACAGGGTAGCTAGGCTCGGTCTTAATTATTTCCAGGCATGCGCTACTAAGTATATTGAGCGGTGTTACCTCAAAGCTAAGCAGCCATTCTACACTATTCAAGATCTCAATAAGGCTAAGCATTTTATTGATAAGTTGATTGAGATTGAAGAGGCTAAACATCAAGATGAAGAGGCATCTGGTGCTTACGTCAATCAAGACCCAGACTCCTATAAAGCTGATCTACGTTTCAAGCAGTTTGATAACGATTATAAGGATCCTTACGACAAATGAGTACGTGGGTATTTGACACCGAGACGTTACCGAACCGCACCCTACTCAGTGCTAAGTGCATTGAGACAGGGGAGTGGTTTGACATATGGCGTCATGAACAAGATGCGGTAGAAAAACTGCGTTACTTTATAGCAAAAGATAATAAGACTTTTGTTGGGTTTAATTCTATTTATTTTGATGATGTGATCGTTTCAGCATTTTGTGCGGGCAGGTCAGAGTTGGAAATAAAAAGAATAGCAGATGATTTGATTGTTAATAGGACTCCGTACTGGGAGGCATATAAGAAGTTTCATTTACGTAAACATTTAAAAGACCATATAGATCTGATTGAGGTCGCTCCATCTTTCGTGGGACTCAAAGCATATGGTTCAAGAATGCACATGCCTACTTTGCAAGACATGCCTCTGGCTCACAGCACCATGGTAAAACCTCATGAAGAGCAGCAGATACTTGATTATTGTCACAATGATGTTGACACTACTGAAAGATTATTAAGCATGTTAGAGTCTGAGATAATGCTGAGAGTTGAGATGAGTCGTAGGTATGGGGTTGACTTGCGGAGTAAGTCAGACTCTCAAATGGCAGAACAGGCTTACATTAAAAGTATGGGTTTGAAAAAGAGAGAAAATACTATACCTAAAACTATAAGGTATATCCCTCCTGCTTTCCTCAGTTTTGAGAGTGATGCGCTCAAAGAGCTGTTGGAAAAAATAACCTCACATGTTTTCTTTATGAATCAAAAGACTGGTCATGTCATATTGCCAGAGTTTCTGGGTAAAGAGATCGTTTCTCATGGAGTGGGTAAATACCAACTCGGAGTAGGCGGTATACACTCAGTGCATGACAAAAAAGTATGTTACATAGCTGATGGTAAAATAATGGGTGAGATAGATGCAGCTTCTTTTTATCCCTCAATCATCATCAAATGTGGTTTTACTCCGCAGTCGTTGGGAGCAGATTTCACTAAAGAATACGAAAAGATTTACACTGAGAGATTAGCAGCGAAAGCTAGCGGTGACAAGACCACCAGTGAGACTCTTAAAATTAGTTTGAATGGGACATTCGGAAAACTAGCGAGTCGTTATAGCGTACTGTATTCTCCAGACTTGATGTTGGCTGTCACTCTTACTGGTCAGCTGACACTGTTAATGTTAATAGAGAGGTTAGAAAAGTTAGGAGTTGAAACCCTAAGCGCAAACACTGATGGAATAGCTGTGAGATATGATCAACATAGAACAGCTGAGGTAGATCAAGTTATAGCAGAGTTTAGTGAGCTTTCTAAATTTGAATTTGAGTTCACACCATACCGAGCATTAGCGATGAAAGACGTTAATAATTACATAGCAGTTAAACCTGACAGGAGCCTCAAAGTAAAAGGTATTTATGCTCCTCTTAGCTTACGTAAGAACCCCACTGCTCAGGTATGCTCAGACGCTGTAGGAGCGTGGTTAGCCCATGGAGTACCTTTGGGTGAGACTATCTACGCTGCTCCTTTTAAGGACTTTATAAGTGCTAGGAACGTGACTGGTGGGGGTAAACAAGAAGGTAGATACTTAGGTAAGGTTGTCAGGTGGTATCAAAGTACTAAATCAGTAGAGCCTATTCGGTATTATAAAAACGATAATAAGGTGCCAAAGAGCGATGGGGCAAGAGCATGTATGACCGTAGAAAATTTTGAACTGCACCCTAGTGACTTAGATTACGACTGGTATTATAAGGAAGCTATAAAAATAGCAGTGGCGGTAGGTGCGTCCACATATTTAACTAACTATGAGTTGGCGTTGATAGCTCCTGCTCCAAAAAAGAGGAAGAAAAATGCAGCATAACATGAAAACAGTTTACGTAGTTCAAGCAGATAGTAAGAAAGATTTATCAGATGCAAAAAGATATGGTCATTTATTGGCTGTGTTTGGAAATCCTCGCAAACCTTATGATACTGCTGAAATGATAAGTAAAGCACGACGAGTGCTCAGTGAGTGGCAAGAAGGAGACTTCTTACTCATGCTAGGTGACCCCACACTCTGTGGAGTCTGCATGACAGTAGCTTCTGAGTATACTGACTGTATAGATATTCTTAGCTGGGATCGTAATACGTTCTGTTATATCCCGCAGCAGTGGGACTTTGAAACAAACCAGCTTAGCCTTGGCTTAGATGTCAATGGTGCACCAGTTTAACCACGGCAGTCGACAACTGCCTCAATCCAAAGAAGGAGATCAAAATGTCAAAAGAGAAGAACTGGCAAGACAGCTTACGCAAAGGTAAGCAAAAGATACCACCTCGTATTTGTATTTACGGGAGCCATGGTATCGGCAAATCAACTCTCGCTTCAGAGTTTCCTAAACCTATTTTCATCAGTACTGAAGATGGTTTAGACTCTCTAGATGTCGTGAGTTTCCCAAAGGCTACAAGCGTCATGGACGTAGTAGAATCAATCCGCACTCTGCTCAAAGAAGAGCATGAGTTCAAGACTGTAGTCGTTGACACAGTCGACTGGTTGATTGAGCCTCTAATTCAAAGCAGTGTAGAGTCCGCTCACGATGCTAAAGAATTAGCTTATGGTAAAGGTCAAATGATGGTAGCTGAAGAGTTTAGAGAGATACTTCAAGGACTAGATCATTTACGTCATAAAAAGAACATGAACGTAGTATTAGTCGCTCATGCTTCAGTGACTAAATTTGAAGACCCTCGTACAGAGCCGTATGATCGGTATCAACCCAAGCTACCTAATCGCTGTAATGCATTACTGCAGGAATGGACTGACGTCCTTGCCTTCTGTGCATTCAAAGTGTTGATACGCAAGAGTGATGCTGGGTTTAACAATACTAAAAATAGAGGCGTAACGACTGGAGAACGATTGTTACACTTTATTGAAAACCCAGCCTACATGGCAAAGAATCGTTATCGCTGTCCTGAGGAAATTGAGATGTCGATAGAAAACCTAACTAAAATAGTTCCAATAGCACAATAAGGAGAATCAACATGGCTAAATTTGGATTTGATCTAGACGAAGTAGAAGCAGATGTTCAACAGGACTATCGCCCATTCCCCAAAGGTAACTACAAGCTGCAAGCTTTAGAGGCAGAGGAGAAGGAAACAGCCAAGCGTAATGGTACATACATCAAAGTAAAATTTGAGGTGGTGAGTGGTGAACATACTGGACGGTTACTCTGGGAGAACTTTAACGTGAGTAATCCGTCAGAGGTCGCCCAACGTATCGGGAGGCAGCAACTGGTAGCTTGGGCTACTGCATGTAACAAGCCTGATGCAACAGATACTGATGTGTTGATTGGTAAAACATTTGAAGCGTCAGTTGATATTGAGAAAGGCACTGGCGGTTACGAAGACAGCAATAAGATTAAAGGTTATCTCCGGAGTGATGCCTACGACAATATTGCTAAAGTACCTAAGGCAGCTCCTGTTGAGAAGGAAGAGGCTAAAGCTGAGGTGAAAAAAGATACACCATCTAACCCTTGGGACTAGTATGTAGTGGAGAGAGTCGCAAGGCTCTCTCCTTTTATAAAGGAAAGCGATATGCCATCAATACCAGAGACCTCAGGATTAGAACTTATTGATAAAATCTATGAAGGTTATGTCAGAGAAGATAATAATGATAAGTTATATCTCGGTAGGCTAGGCTCTTCTTCAATAGGTAATGAATGCATCAGAGAGACTTGGTTTAGTTGGAGAGCATTTGACAGAGAAGAGTTTGAAGGCAGAGTGCTGAGGTTGTTTGGTACTGGTCACTGGCAGGAAGACCGAGTGGTTGAGGATTTACGCAGAGCTGGTTTCAGCGTCTGGGAAAAAAGAGATGACGGTAAGCAGTATGAGTGTGTTGACGATACTGGGCATTTTATAACTAAACTTGATGGTATTATTAAAGGAGTGCCAAGGAGAGATGGTGCTCACATATTAGAAATAAAGACTCATAATAAAGCCAGTTATAATGCTCTATATAAACATGGGGTGCAAAAGAGTAAACCTGTACATTATGCTCAAGTTCAAATCACTATGAAACTTCAGGGACTCTCTTCATGCGTCTACTTGGCAGTGTGTAAAGACGATGAAAAGATGTACTGTGAGATTATAGAAGCTGATCAGGTAGAGCAGGATAAGATACTCAAAAGAATAAAATCATTAACAGAAGCCACTATGAGACCTGCAGGTATCAGTGACGATGCAGGTAGCTTTGGGTGTAAGTTCTGTACTTATAAAGAAGTATGTGTTAGAACTAAAGAGCCACTGCGTAATTGTAGAACATGTGTGATGGCACAACCTACAGTTGACGGTCAATGGCTCTGTAACTTAAATAACCACACTCTGTCTTTTGATGATCAGAGAGCAGCTTGTGAAGAGTACGAGGCATTATGAGAGTAAAAATAAATATAGAAATAGAGATTGGTGATTACGAGACTGAAGAAGTTATGGACTCTGTGATAGAAATTATTGAAGGCATGAAGGAGCTTAGAGATGATAACGATAGGGATTGACCCAGGAATATACGGAGCAGTTGCTTTTTTAGAAAATGGCAAGTATAAACATGTAGAGGATATGCCAGTAATTCAAAAAGGATCGGGTGCAGTTAAAAATGAAGTCAATCCTAGTGCTCTAGTTACTATATTGAGAGAGTATGCACCAGCTGATGAAGGCATATTAGTTGCTTTGGAAAGGGTAAACGCAATGCCAGGACAAGGAGTATCTTCAGTTTTTAGTTTAGGTGATAGTTTTGGAACAGCAAGAGCATGTGTAGCTGCCTGTAGATTTGAAATGGAATACGTTACTCCTAGAGCTTGGAAGAAACATTTCAATTTGACATCAGATAAGGAGATGTGTAGAGCACATGCTGTTAAAATGTTTCCTGATGCTGAGTTGCATTTAAAGAAGCACGTAGATAGAGCTGAAGCACTTTTAATGGCAAGATGGGTTTATGAGAATAAATATTGAAATTAGAAGAAAGACGTAACAAGTATATAGTTTACAATGATGAGGGATGGATATTAGTTATCACCTCTGATAAAAGAGTGGCTAATCATTTCATGGCAGAAGGAGATAAATATGACAGAAGGAAAAACAAGACACGGAGGTCCGTACGACCGAGGGACAGCCGATAGTTATTATCGTCGAGGTCACACGCCTCATTACTTTAAAGGTAGAACTGGTTTTAGCGATCGTGTTGAAATGAAAGACATGTCTGAACAGCAAATAAAAGATTACAACGAAGGCTACAAACATAACGAAGAAAGGCATGATTTTAAAGACTGGGGAGAAGACAGAGAGTATGATGATAACGATGAAGATGAGTATTAAAAATAAAACTTGCTTTTTTACGGAAATAAAACTATAGTATTCGGATAACTGATAACTCGGAGGATGGAAATGAAATTACGAGCTTACCAAAACGAAGCGGTATCAGCTGCATATGCTGCGCTTTCACTAAAAAAGAACCCAGTGTTGCAACTCGCAACTGGTACTGGTAAATCTCTTATTATTGCGGAACTCGCTAAATTATACAAGGCTGAAGGTAAACGAGTCTGGATCCTTACGCACGTTCAGCAACTGGTAAAACAGAATGCAGCTACTTATTTGAAGTATACTGGTGAGAGAGCTGGTGTAGTCTGCGCTGGGTTAAACAGAAAAGACACCAATGAATCTATCATATTCGGCACTATTCAAAGCATGAATGGTGTCTTGAGTGAGATGGAAGACCCAGACCTCATCATTATTGATGAAGCACATAGAGTCCCGCATAATTATGGCGAGCCGACTCTTTATGAGAGTATACTGCGTCGGTTTAGTTCTGCGTTACGCGTTGCTATGACTGCCACCCCATGGCGCATGGATAATGGTATTATTTACGGTAATGGTGAAGAGTTCTTCTTTGACACCTTAGCTTATAATTACACTGTGACTAAAGCAGTTGATGATAAATGGCTCTGTCCTCTTGTAGGTGTTGAGACTGATATTCAACTTGATGTTCAGAACATATCTGTTAGTGGTGACTTCGTTCAAAAAGAAGTTGAAGAGGTTCAGACATTTGAGTGGTTAGAAGCTGTCGTCAACTCTCTTGATCAATTAGCAGGTAACAGAAACTACTTAGCTGTTTACTGCCCGACAGTTCAGACTGCCACTTGGACTTCACGTCTTATTAATGCTTCTACATCTCGTCGTTCTGCCGTTCTTACCGGAAACATGGATCAAGAGCAGCGTAATAAAGTCTTCTCTGATTTAGATAGCGGTGAGATATCTGTAATATGCTCAGTTGATATGATAACAACTGGGTTCGACTTCCCTGCCTTGGATTGCATAGTATGCCTGAGACCTACACTTTCCTCCAGTCTGTGGGTTCAAATTCAAGGTAGGGGAACCAGACTACATGAGAGTAAGAACAACTGTCTGGTTCTAGACTATGCTGGTAACCTTATTCGTCTCGGTGGGGTTGACATGTACGAGACTTTCTACAGGCAGAATGGTGAGAAGGTAGACGCTACCGAACCTCAGAAACCATACGAGAAAAAGCCTAGGACGCTGTATCCAGGACTAACCACCATACTTCCTATTGATCCCATGACAGGCAGGGTTGCAGGTAGTGCCTCGGAGTTAGAAGTCCCTGTGCATAAAGTTAATGCGGTTGTTATGCGTACTCGTAACAGCTCACAGCCTATGTTAATGGTGACTTACACGTGCTCCACTCCCGAGAACGCCCGTATAAACGCGACAATGTTTATAAATACGTCATCACCTAAGGATAAAGACCATGAGTTCTTCCGTAGACGTAGGATGGTGGTCAGTTTACCTATGCCAGCTAACCGAGTTTCATATCTAGTTAAGAATGCTCAACTCCCGAAAACTGTCAAAGTTAAAAAGAATGGCAAGTATTGGAATGTCATTACTGAAAATTTTAACAGTCTGCGGGGAGCAGCATAAATGGCAAAGACTCCTAAGCACATATGGGCTGTTGAAGATGAGCCGAGCACGTTAGACTTCGCTCTGGCTTATGCCAAGCTAGGGTGGTATGTGCTACCTGTCTGGTCTGTTGATAATAATGGTGATTGTCGTTGCGGTAGACCTAACAATGAATCAGGTCACAAACCAGGAAAGCATCCTCAATCTACATTGACACCGCATGGTCATCATGATGCCACTATAAATGAGGAGACTATAAAAGAATGGTGGTCTACTGACCCCAACGCAGGGATTGGTGTTAGCCTTGCACACTCAGGTCTTATTGCGCTTGACATTGACCCTCAGAATGACGGACAGGAGTCTCTCGCACGTTTAGAGGCTGAGCATGGTGTTTTACACTCCGAATGTGTAGCTAAGACTCAAGGAGGTGGGGAGCATCGTATATTTAAAGCTGATCCTGACATGTCTTATCCTGGAACTCTTGATAAAGGTTTAGACCTCAAGCATCATGGTTATATATGCGTTGCACCTACTTTGGGTGTGAGTGGTGATTATAAATGGAAGGTAGGTAACTCTCCTCTGAGTAAGTCTAACCCTGTTAAACCTTCCCAACTACCTGACTTGATTAAAAGTAAAGCGAGAGCTCCTGCTACTTACTCTCTGACTGAGGAAAACGGCATACCCATTGCTACTGCTCAGACGTTTGATGACTTGCGTGATGCTCTCAAGTATGTTGATGCTGATGATTATACGACTTGGGTTAACGTCGGTACAGCATTGAAGCCATACGGAGAGAATGGTTATAAGGTCTGGACTGAGTGGAGTTCAGGTTCTGACAAATTTGATGCTGCTAACCAGCGTAGGAAGTGGGAGCGAGACATTGACAATCCTCATTCAATCACTTACCGCAGTATATTTAAGATGGCTATTGATAATGGCTGGGTAGGAAAGTACAGTAAAGAAGCTGAGGTAATACTTGAAGGGGATCATCCGTTAGCTTTAGAAGCCTCGTCACATTCCGGTGCACATGAAGTTACAGTCTTTGAGTATATCTTTGATGACTTCATGTCTACGGGTGTTAACGTGGTAGCTGGTGCTCCGGGAGTAGGTAAGACTACTTTAATAATACCTATGGCTCTGGCTACTGCTCATCTCTGCCCTGTTGAGTTTGAACTGAGACCGCTCGTCAGGCGTAATGTAATAATTATAACTGAATCTGTAGTACAGGTGCAGAGGGTGATATACTCTCTGTGTAACTGGGGCATGACTGGTATGCGACCTGAAGACTTCGAGCAGAGGGTTAAGGTTATTCAAGCGCAGAGGTTAGACCCTAAAATAGTTGCGCAAGTAGCGGAACAATATAGAAAATGGACGGTGCCAAATGAAAAAGCTAATAGCGAAACTTATGACGCTCTACCACTCGTTGTGTTTGACACTGCAAACGCAGTATTTGATCTTGAAAACGAAAATGACAATGCTCAGGTTGGACGTGCAATGGCGTATATCAAACAGTCTTTCTTGGGTTTTCCGGTTATCATCGTCAGCCACACCGCTAAAGTTCTGGGATCGGGTGAGTCTGACTATCTCTCTCCTAGAGGAGCGTCTGCTTGGACGGGAGACGCCCATGGCGTATATACCGTATTTAAGGATGGGGATGACAATCACTCGCCTCGCATTCTTAAGGCTACTAAGGTTCGTTTTCCTACGACCTTTCCAGAGCTTACGTTCGATGTGGTCACGAACAAAGAAGAACACAAAAATGTCTTAGGATACGATGCAGACATCTGGTTCATGCACTCAGTGGCTCGGGTGCTCCAAGCTGGTGAACGTGCACAACTTAAAGAAGAGATTAAAGACGCTAAAGAGTCGGAACAGTGGGAGCGCATCTGCGATGATCTCGTCACTCTCATCAAGTGTGATCCTGGTAAGAGTCGTAGCTACTACGAGCGTAAGAGCATGGCTGATGGTGGGGTTAAAGCTAGTCAGGAACGTAAGGAGCGAGCCATTGATAACCTGATCAGCTCAGGTAGGGTTGAGAAGGTGATGCTCGATAAACCTGTCGGTAGAGCTAACCACTATTTACAGGTTGATTTGGGTGTGGAAGAGTCAGTTGAAAGAGGTAAATATGCGGTGTAAAGTGATTGATCGTTCGGGTAATCGTTCAAACCATCGTGCCGACCGAACGATTACCGCTCGAGGGACGGAGGAGAGGGCATTTCTGCCTCTCTCCGTAGTCGGTCAGACGGTTCTCATGTTGATCGTTCGTTCGGTTGCACTCTCTAATAGAACGAACGATTACTTTCCTGTTTACTTTTTGAATGAATGGAAGTATAGTGAGTTGCAAACTAGAAGTAGGGGAGTCTTTAATGTCTGAAGACGATAAGAAGAAAGAACCTAAGGTCGTTAAGATACGTCCTGGAGCTAGGAAGCATGACCGTCAGGCTATCATGAGTGCTCTTCTCCCTCTGCTTCAAGACGGTATGAGTCTGACTGCTGCTTGTGGCATGGTTCCCGAGGCTCCGACTTCTAGCCAGATTCTGGACTGGATCTCCACTGAGCCAGCCTTAGCCGAGCAGTACGCGCTCGCGCGTGAAGCTGGATACAGAATGATAGCTGATGAAATACTTTCAATCAGTGATGAAAACTACACAATAGTTGAAGAGGATGTAGTTGACGAAGCTGGCGTCCCTGTCGTTGACGGAGACGGGATGAGGCTGCAGAGACGAGTAAAGGTTCCGCTGTCAAGTGAAGCCATTCAGCGCAACCGACTGCGCATTGATAGCCGCAAGTGGATGCTTAGTAAGATGCTGCCCAAGGTGTACGGGGACAAGCTGCACACTGAGCACACAGGGCAGGACGGAGGTCCGATACAGTTAGCGGCAGTAGACTTGAAATCCCTCAGCGACGATGAAATTGAAAGCATGACTAAAATGATGAAGAAGATTGAGGACTCTCAATGAATCAAATGTCTGCCTCTACCACCTCCCCAGCTGTCATGCTGGATCTCCTGAAGGAGGAGAGAGAAAGACGCAATGCTGCGGCATCCCTCTATGAGTTCGTTAGGCAGTCCTGGCACGTCGTAGAACCAGGAGTACCATTCATTGGTGGCTGGCACATAGAGCAAATCTGTGAGCACCTAGAAGCGTGCTCTGGAGGGGATCTGAGGAAGCTGCTAATCAACATACCACCACGCCATTCTAAATCTACGATCGTTTCCGTCATGTGGCCTATGTGGGAATGGCTAACAGATCCAGCTCAAAAGTTTTTGTGCGCCAGTTACTCTGGCAACCTAAGCATACGTGACAACCTAAAAGCCAGAAGGCTGATACAATCCCCTTGGTATCAAGATAGGTGGGGTCACATGTTTAGGCTTGCCGGAGACCAAAACGCTAAACAGAGATATGAGAATGATAAAACAGGATATCGCCTAGCAACATCGGTAGGTGGTACTGCGACAGGTGAGGGTGGTTCAAGGTTATTACTTGACGACCCACATTCTGCGCAGGAAGCCCAATCAGATGCTATCCGTGAATCAGCTCTTGAATGGTTTGACGTTGTTTGGTCTACTCGTTTGAATGATCCCAAGGCTGATGTCATGGTCACTATTATGCAGCGTTTACATGAGAGAGACATAAGTGGTCATATAATAGAGGACATTGGAGGGTGGGAGCACCTAATGATACCCGCAGAATGGGATGGTGTTAGAAGAAAAACCAGTGTGGGTCCATATGATCCAAGACAGAAAAAAGGCGAACTCATATGTCCCGATAGATTCGGGGAAGATGAAATAGCTGATTTGAAAAAATTACTGGGTGCTTATGGTTCAGCTGGTCAGTTACAACAGGAGCCCACTCCATCGGAGGGTGGAATATTAAAGACTCAGTATTTTGAACTTTGGCCACACAACACAGGTCTACCACCATTCGAGTACATCTTGCAGAGTTATGACTGTGCGTTTACAGAAAAGTCAACAGGTGACCCCACTGCATGCACAGTGTGGGCTGTATTCACTCATGACGGAGCACGCCATGTCATGTTAATAGATGCATGGGATGAACACTTAGCATACCCTGACCTTAGAGCGAAAGCGATAAAACAGTGGGGAACTGAGTATGGCGGTATGAGTAAGGACTCTCCGTTCAGCAGGAAAAAACGTCCCGACCGGATTCTTGTCGAGGCGAAGGCGAGTGGCCAATCTCTTTTGCAAGACTTACGTCTTGCTAAGGTTCCCGCCATACCGTATAACCCAGGAAATGCCGACAAGGTAAGTCGTGCTCATCAAGCAGCTCCTACTCTTGAATTAGGTTTGGTGTGGATACCAGAGTCTAAGAAAACTCCAGGACACGCTGTTTCATGGGCACAACCATTTATAAAAGAGCTCTCTAAATTTCCAGTGGGCGCACATGACGATTATGTAGATACATTCACACAGGCTATAATTTATTTAAAAAATGATGGTTTCTTTGATTTACCCCAAGCCAGAGATATGGACGAACCTCAGCTCAGGCTGGTAGAAAATGTAAACCCTTATGCGGTATAAAGGAATGCACGATGGAAACAGAACTTAGTTCCATGTTAATCTGGAATGTTATACTCACCTTAGTCATAGCGCCAGCACTATGGACATTCCGCTCAATGATGAGTGAATTAAAAAGAATAGACATATTATTAAATCGCACGCGAGAAGATTACGTAACCCGCAAAGAAATGCGCGACGATATGAAAAGCGTATTAGATGCACTACATAGAGTTGAAGACAAGTTAGACCGCGTCTTGAGCAAGGGGAGTTAATATGGCGAAAGAAGATATGGTAATAAACCCCATTACGGGTGAAATAGATTTAGATTTACATAGAATAGTAAAAGGTTTTTCTACGGGTGGTCAATCATTAAAAGATTCTTTGGAACTAGACACACCGCGCAGAACACCTAGCCATCCTACAAGCTCCCATGTCGTAAAGACAAAAGTGGATGGCAAAGATAAGATGATCAGGTTCGGAGAGCAAGGAGCGAAGACAAACCAGAACCCTAAACAGCGGAAAGCATTTAAAGACCGCCACGCGAAAAATATCGCTAAAGGTAAGTCGTCTGCAGCTTATTGGGCAGACAAGGTGAAATGGAAAGCAGCTGAGGGTGGAGCGGTTGAAACCGGAGGACCCGTAGACCTAGCTCGTAATGTTATAGGTCAAGGTTTATTATTAGGCTGGGGCGACGAAGCTGAAGCATGGGTTAGATCTAAATTAGGCGAGGGTACTTACGAAGAAGCAGTAGCCGAAATAAGAGCAGGTAACGAAGCTTACTCCGAAGACAGTCCTTACGCTTCACTTGCAGGAGAAATAGTAGGAGGATTGATACCCACCGCAGCAGCGTTGGTGGCGACTCCTTTTACGGGTGGTGCTTCAACAGCTGCAGCGAGCAGTAATCTTGCCCGACTCGCTAGCATAGGAGCGCGAAGACTAGGACCTCTAGGAACAGCTGGTGTTGTAGGGGCAACCGAAGGAGCCATCGCTGGCGCAGGTATGGCAGAAGAAGGTGAAAGATTACAGGGTGCGGGAACTGGGGCAGTTATAGGAGGCACGCTAGGAACTGGGTTACAGAAAGGCTCAGAACTTGCAATTAATGCTATAAACAAAAGAGCTTTAAATAAAGCAGCGTCTCAAGTTCCTGATGATTCAGCTTATGATGCGCTAAGGCAGAAGTATCTCGACCAAGGTATGGTGATGCAAGCAGTTAGAGAACCAGGAGACCAGATATTAGACACTGCCCCAGTAGATGATGCCCTCACTAAATTACGTATCAACTTTAATGAAATAACAGAAGAAAGTTCGGAAGCATTAAAAGACTGGACGAATACTAAACTGCGTAAATTCATATTAAATGAAATGGGTTCAAAAAATGACAGTGTCAGGCTTGCCGCAGATGAAGGATTTACATTAGGACCAGGAGACTATGAAAAGTTAGCTGATGATGCTATTAGTCAAAACACTCAGACTGCGGGCACGTATTTAAATCGTTATAATATGTTCATGGATGATGATTTCATCAGCATGTCAGATGGTGTTCCAATGCGTGAATCTGCGATGGGTCAAAAAGTCGTAAAGCTAGTCGAAGAAAATCCATGGTTGAGTAAAGTTCCCCCTGAAACAGTTATAAGAGATGTAGATGAATACGCATTAACTAATAATTTAAATTTTCAACATATGATTGATGAAATTACAAACGCCATGGATCCCAACACCAGTTTACCAAGGCAGCTACAGATATCGCCTAAAGATTTGAAGAAAATATCCATGCGGCAGATGGTAGAAAAAATAAGTAAGATCAATGACTGGAGAATGAAAGAAGCTGATAAAATTGGTAAAAAAGAATTACTTGATAACATTGCTAATACTAATACAGTTATAGATCTACCTGATTTTGATTTAAGTTTTGTTGATAAAAAAGGTGGCGGTTGGGTAGAGATGCCTGATGCTGCGAGTGATTCAGGAGGTAAAGTCTGTACAACTATAGGTAAAGCTGGTGGGTGGTGTACTCAAGGCGCAGAAATGGCTAAGGCTTACGGATCCGGAGATAATAAACTAATAGCGTTACTTGATGGTGAAGGTCGTCCTCATGTGCAGTTGAATTTAAAAACCGCAAGCGATGGTTCATTAGTTCTCGGAGAAGTTAAGCCCATAGGTAATGGGTTCTTTTCTGACAAAACTCAAAGCTATATGTCAAAAGATCCTGAATACAGAACTAAATTAGGTAGCGCATTGAAAACTTTTTTAAATAATAATCAAAATAATATATCTACAGATCGCATTACGATGGGGGGAACTCAAGACATATTAGATTTTGGCATATTTGATATGAAAAACAGTGATCATGTTCAAGCTAAATTAGAAGATATATTTTCAGAAGAGTTTGACAAGGGCATGGCATCTGTAGTTGAGGAGAACTTTCAAGCGATGCTTGCAGGAAGTAAGGTTGACGGTATTGAAATACCTCGATTTTTAACCAGAAGCGAATTCGGCGAATTAATGGATCCTTACACTATCGTTAGTGACTCAGGATATGCCAAAGGTGGAGCAGTTTATAATCCCAATCTAATTAAGAAGAATGCAGTACAACTATTAATGGAGGCTAACAATGGCTGAAGAAGAAATAGAAGTAGTCAAGGAAGAAATGACTATGATTGAGCTACCCGAGGAGTCTCTTGAAGTTGAAGATACTGCAGACGGTGGAGCTATGATAAAAATGGAGTCTATTACCGTAAAAGAAGGTAACGAGCACTTCGCCAATATTGTAGAGGATGTTGACCAAGGTAAACTTAAAAAAGTTATAAACGACCTGTTAACTAAAATCAATCGTGATAAAGAAGCTCGCCAAAAAAGAGACAAGCAATACGAAGAAGGATTGCGTCGTACAGGATTAGGTGATGACGCTCCAGGAGGTGCTCAGTTTAGCGGTGCTAATAAAGTTGTACATCCTATGTTAGTGGAAGCTTGCGTTGATTTCTCTGCGAGATTCATCAAAGAAATATTTCCTCCTACGGGACCTGTCAAAAGTAAGGTGATAGGCGAGCAAGATAAAGCTAAAGTAGAAAAAGCTGCGCGTAAAACTGAGTTTATGAACTGGCAGACAACTGAGCAGATGATTGAATTCCGCTCAGAGTTAGAACAGCTAAGTACGCAACTACCTTTAGGTGGTGGGCAGTATATGAAGTACATGTGGAATGCCCAATATAATCGACCTACCTCTGAGTTCGTACCGATTGATGACGTTTACTTACCGTTCTCAGCTACTAACTTTTACACAGCTGAGCGTAAAACTCATGTTCAATATATTACTGGTATGGAATATGAGCGTCGAGTGGAAGTAGGTATGTATGCTGATGTTGATTTACCTAGCCCCAATGACCCAGAGTTTAGTAAAGCTGAAAAGGCTAATGAGAAAATTGAGGGTAAAGAAAATAATTCTTATAATGAAGACGGATTAAGAACAATATATGAAGTTTACACGTATTTAGATATGGAAGATGAAACTGGACTAGCTCCGTATATTCTTTCTATTGATAAGTCTTCTGACAAACCTCTATCATTATATCGTAATTGGGAGGAAGAAGATCCTCGCATGAACGAGCTGCACTGGATGGTTGAGTTTCCTTTCGTACCTTGGCGTGGAGCTTACCCTATCGGACTGACTCATATGATCGGGGGACTGAGCGGTGCAGCGACAGGTGCTTTGAGAGCATTACTTGACTCTGCCTATATACAGAACGTACCCACCCTATTAAAACTTAAAGGAGGACCCAATGGTCAGACTTTAAATGTGCAACCGACTGAGATTGTGGAAATGGAAGGAGGAGCATTAATTGATGACGTACGTAAATTAGCGATGCCTCTGCCGTTTGCAGGACCTAGCCAGACTCTATTTCAATTACTAGGCTTTTTAGTAAACGCTGGTAAAGGTGTTGTTCAGACTTCTTTTGAAAAGTTCGCTGATCAGAATCCTAACGCTCCGGTCGGAACAACCATGGCTATTATTGAACAAGGAATGGTAGTGTTCAGCTCTATACATTCCAGACTTCATGCAGCGATGGCTAGGAGCTTTAATATTATCCACCGCATCAATAGCATGTACTATACTCAAGAAGAGCTCGATGCTCTTGATGCAGGTTTAACTATAGCAGCTGAAGATTTCGCAGGACCTTCGGACGTAGTTCCTATCAGCAATCCTGCAATATTCAGTGAAGCTCAAAGATTTGCTCAGATTCAAGCTATAATGAATAGAGCTAAAGAAATGCCTCAGATGTATGACCAACGAGCTGTGGAAGAAATGTTCTTGAGGACATTAAAAGTTCCAGGAGCAGAGGTGTTGAACCAACTACCTGGAACCGAAGACAGAGATCCAGTGAGTGAAAATGTTGCCGTAGCTATGGGGCAAGGCATATATGTTTTACCTCAACAAGATCACATAGCGCATTTAGAAGTTCATTTACCATTCTTAAAATCTCCTTTATTTGGAAGCAATCCAGCTATCACTCCTACCATGTTATATCCCATGGCTATGCATTTAAAAGACCATCTATTGAATTATTATTTAGTAGAAGCGCATGACGCAGTTGATAAAGCTCAGAGTAAAGGTGTTATCAAAGACGACGCACCTCAACAAGTGGAAGTTATTTTACGAGTGCAGAAGTTTATAGAGCAGACCTTAGCGGGATTCGGTACAGAGCTTGCTGAATTAAATGCAGCTGCTGAACAATTTAAACCTAAAGACCCTGCCGAGAGAGATCCTACTATGCAGATAGCTCAGATGAGTGCTCAAATAAAACAAAACGAGCTAGCTCAGAGAGCAGAGATGGATAACGCTAAACTTCAGCTTGATAATATGAAGTTAGAAACTCAGTCAAGTCTACAACAGCAGAAACTTGCTCAAGATGCTGAGATTGAGAAAATGAAAATGGGAGCAAAAGAAAGGGATCTTCAAGAGAAAGTTGAAAAAGAGAACCTACAGCAGTTGGCTGAAACTGAAAGAACTAATATCAGAGAGATGTCAGAAACTGATAGACTGCTTACCAGAGAGAAAGGTGATGATCGTCGTAAGGCAGCAGATCTTGAAGCACGCGAACGTATGAACGATGCTGACAATCGTACAGCTAAAGAATTAGCTGAGATGGAAATGGAAAACGATGAGAAAACTTCCTTCACCAGTGGTGGTGGAATTAACCCTAATCCCTAATCGTTCGTTCTATTAAGAAATAGACCGAACGAACGATTGGTAATTTAAAGGAGAAATATCACGATATGGCATTTTTACAGAGCAACATACCTTACTTCAAATGTTGGGTTAGGCGCGAGTATACACATAATCATGAGAAATATCATGGTGAGTTTTTACACGCGATGGCAGTTGCTGTCACTACCATGCCTGAGAGATGTTTGAGCTTCCAAGTAATTTTTACGGGAGCTGAAACCTATGACAATGATGAACCTAATGTACATGGGGGAGCTATGTGGGCTAGAATGCCTATAACAGCTCTTGTGGCAGATACGGTAGTTGAAGAATGGGCAGACCCGATGAGTGTGCATAATGCTCAGCCTTGGGATTGCGCATCTAGAACTCATAGTGTGTATAAACTTGACAGATGCTCGCCATCACCTTGGTTAGCTAAAATTGAAGGTGGGTTTTATCCCGCTAAATATATGTTCACTGTTGATTACACAGATAGCGAAATAGCAGATGACCCTGCCCAACATAAGCAGTCTCATGTTTTAGAATTATTAGACGCTGGTAATTGGACAGGTAATATTGTAGCTCTACCTAACAATAGAGTTAGAGTCACTTCCCCAGCTTGGTTTGAAGTAGGTGAAGGAGCACCGGATTTCCGTCCTTCTCAGTGGGCACACCACAGTAAGACGGATTTAGACTACGTTCTTGATGTGAATCAAGTTTTCAATAATTTATATGCGGAGAATGAAAATGAAGAGTAAAAGTTCTTTTCCTGATTTAACAGGAGACGGTAAAGTTACTAGGAAAGATATATTAAAAGGAAGAAATGTTGAAGGCTTTAAGGAAGGTGGGAGCATAAATATGAATTCTGCTGATATTCCTCAACGCAAACGAATGGCTATGGGTGCTAGTGTTAATGGTATGTCCTTGCCAACTAATAAAATGCCGAAAGGAGGCTAAATCATGGCTAAACAAGGTCTTTATGCGAATATTCACGACAAACAGGCTCGTGTAGCAGCTGGGGCGATTGACCCAGACACTGGTAAAAAGGAAAAAATGCGTAAAAAAGGTGCAAAAGGTGCTCCGTCAGCTGGTGATTTTAAAGATGCAGCTAAAACAGCTAAGAAAGCTGAAGGTGGGCACATAAACCAACATAAACGCTTGGCTATGGGGGAGACCATACTCTAAATGCAATTAAATAATAAATTATTGAGTCAGCTGAAAGATCGGCAGACTGAATTTTCAGTTGAGGCTTTAAAAAAGCCACAAACTCGTGATATTTTTGAGTACGGGTATCTCGTGGGAACGGTAGCAGGGTTAGAAGAAGCTATCAATGTACTTTTAAACTTAATAGATGAGGAGAAACATAGTGACAACGACATCTGAGGAAGCGATTAAAGAGGCATTTCCGGAAGTAGATCCCGGAATACAGCCTTTTGGTAGCCGTGTCCTGGTTCAAATTAGAACTGCTAAAAGTAAAACAGCAGGCGGTATAATCTTAACCACTGACACCACTGATACTGAAAAATGGAACACTCAAGTGGCCAAGGTTATATGTAAAGGTCCTCTGGCTTTTAAAAATCGTAATACGATGGACAGCTGGCCAGAAGGAGATTGGTGTAACGAAGGAGAATTCGTTCGTGTGGCCAAATATGGCGGTGATCGTTGGGAAGTTCCAGTAGAAGGTAAAGACCCAGCAATGTTTGTGATATTCAATGATTTAGATATAATTGGAAGAGTCACAGGAGATCCGTTAAAAATAAAAGCATTTATCTGATAAAGGAGATGAGTAATGGCTGAAGAAAATGTAATGATTGAAGTTGACGAAGAAGAAGAGAAAGTAACTTCTGAAGAAGAAATTGTGGTGGTTGAAGAGCCACCTGAAGAAGAACCTGAAAAGGAAGACGAAAAACCTGAAGCTACTGCAGAATCGGATCAAGTAGACGAGGAAAGAGAAGCTATAAGGGAACGTCGTCGTAAAGAAAAGCAGGATCGCAAAGAAAGACGCGAAACTGCTATTAAAAGAGACAAAACTGAACTTGATTTTTTACGCTCAAGGAATGATGACTTAGAGAGGCGATTGACTGTTCAAGAAAAAAGAGCGCAGCAATCTGAAGTTGTCAGTATTGAACAGCAAATAGCTCAGGCTAATAAAGAAGCTCAAATGGCTGACAGAGTTATTGCTAAAGCTGTAGAAAACAATAATGGTGAAGATGTAGCTAAAGCCATGAAATATCGCGATCAAGCGATGGCTAAAGTTACTCAACTGGCTCAAGCTAAACAGCAAGCGTCTCAACCTACCCCACCGCCAGCTGTAGATGAAAGGACTATGCACTATGCTCAAGAGTTTATGAAAGAAAACCCTTGGTATGACGCACAGGGTAGAGATGAAGACTCTGCTATTGTAATGGCGATTGACCAAGCTCTTTCTAAAGATGGATATAATCCGCAAACTGAAGAGTATTGGGATGAATTAAGGCAAAGGGCAGCGAGGCGTATACCTGAAAGGTTTGATGAGGATGATTATGACCCTCCAAAGAAATCTTCAAGAAAACCTAGAGGAGGTCCCAAAGTGGGTTCCGGTAAGGAACACGCACCTACTTCTACCCGTAAAGAGGTTTATATTAGCCCAGAAAGAAAAGCTGCGTTAGTAGAAGCTGGTGTATGGGACGACCCTGTTTTACGTATGCGATACGTTAAAAGATATGCTGCGTATGACAAGCAAAATTCGTGATGAAAGAAAAAGCTTTACTTTTTCATTATTTAAAACTATAGTGAGCGATAATCGCTGAAAGGAGCGAGTGATGACAGACGAACGATTAAAGAAATCTGCAGACGAAGGACGTGCTAATCGTGCGATGGTAGATCGTAATACCACAGAAAATCGAGAGGTTACAGAGGACGAGCGGGTAGAAATGTTCCGTCAAAATTTATTTCAGTCCAGTTTACCGGACTTACCAGATATACCTGGCTGGCACATGTGCTGGCTAACTACGACTAATCCTCGTGATTCAATACAGCAACGTATCCGTTTAGGGTATGAACCAGTCAAACCAGAAGACGTTCCTGGATGGGAATATGCTTCAATTAAGACAGGTGAATGGCAGGGATTCATTGGGATTAATGAGATGCTAGCTTTTAAGCTGCCTATGTCTCTTTACGAAAAATTCATGATGGAAGCGCATCACGATGCACCTCTACGTGAAGAAGGTAAATTGACAGAAACAGCTGACTTTTTAGAAGATCAAGCAAAAGCATCAGGTAGTCGCATTGAGCAGGGCGATGGTAATAAGGGATTGGCAGAAGAGAGGCAGGGTCAATTTGATCTTGTCTGACGTGCAACAATCTATTAACCAAGGAGCTACTTATGTCAGCGACAAGTGCACCATTTGGTTTTCGTCCATCCTACCACAATAGTGGTCGTATTACGGCGAAAGCCTATGTAATAGCCTCTGGATATGCACAAAACATATTCCAAGGCGATCCAGTCAAATTGACTGATGCAGGTGTTATCACACTTGCAACATCAGACGGTACTCGTTCAGGTACAACAGATGGTATCAAATTGTTGGGAATCTTAGCAGGTTGTCAATATATTGGATCAACTGGTCGTCCTGAGCTGTCACCTTACTGGCCAGCTAATACTGCAGGTACAGATATAATCGCATGGGTTTATGATGACCCTGAGACTATATATGATGTCATGTATACTAACCCTTCCGCTGGTACGACTGTGCAAACTGCAGTCGGTGAGCAATGTGATTGGACTGTAGCAAGTCCTGGAGGTTCTACTTCGGTAGGTCTTTCAACTACATCACTAACTGCTATCCAGGCAACTTCAGCTCAATTCCAAATCACCGGAATTGCGGGTGGAGTTGATAATGCTTTAACAGACGCTTATGTTACTGTCACTGTTCGTATTAACGAATCACAGTACAAAGCTGCTGTCAACTCAGTATAAGGGGGACTAGACTATGGCTACTCCAATGCGTAGTACAGACTTCCGATCGGTCGTTGAGCCAATCCTCAACGAAGTGTTTGACGGAGTCTATGAACAGCGTGCAGATGAATGGAAGGCGGTATTCCGCGAGCAAACAGGTATTCCACGTAATTATCATGAAGAACCAGTTCTTTATGGTTTTGGTGCAGCACCTGAACTTCCAGACGGCATGGCTGTAACTTATCAATCAGGCGGTATCTTATACGTTCAGCGTTATCTCTATCAGGTCTATGGTCTGGCTTTTGCCTTGACTAAAGTCTTGGTTGAAGACGGTGATCATATTCGTATCGGTCAAACTTATGCCAAGCATTTGGCTCAGTCACTGATTGAAACTAAAGAGACCTTAACTGCTAACATCATGAACCGAGCGTTTAACGCAGCCTTTACAGGTGGTGACGGTGTTGCTCTAAGCAGTAATGCTCATCCGATTGTCAATGGTACATTCAGTAACGTATTAACTAACGCTGCTGCATTGTCCCAAACTTCCCTAGAGCAGTTGCTCATTCAAATTCGTAATGCTGTTGATAACAACGGTAAGCGTATTCGCTTGACACCTACTCAAATTGTAACTGGTCCTAGTAATGTTTTCCAAGCGGAAACACTATTGAAATCAGTTCTCAAGACGGGAACAGCTGACAACGACATCAACCCTGTTAAATCAATGGGATTGTTGGGTGATGGTCAAGCTAACCTTTCACGTATTACATCTAATACTGCTTGGTGGGTTCAAACAGATGCTCCAGAGGGTCTTAAGCTCCTCATGCGTCGTGGTTTGGAGAAATCAATGGAAGGTGACTTTGCAACGGATTCTATGCGTTACAAAGCTACAGAGCGTTATACGGTAGGCTGGACAGACCCTCGGGCTGTGTTCGGTACACCAGGAGTATAACATTGATGAAGATCCTCACCTCATTGCCTCGAGGTGGGGATCTATTTTTGGAGATTAATTTTGTATCTGACAGTGCTCCAACTGACGACATGCAGACAGATACAAGCAACTCGCATGTGAGGAAATAAAGATGGCGAATACTACTTTTTCAGGTCCCGTAAAAGCTGGCACGATTCATGCTACTACAGGAACAGACATTGGCGTTAATGTTGCTAATGTCGGTTCGGTGGTTATGGGTCAATCAGCAAAACCAAATATTACTGGCGCAAGCCAACTTAATCAGCGAATGGCGGTTGTACCTGCTAATTCTCAAATCGTTGACGTAATTGTAAATGTCACTACTGTAGGAAATGATAGCGGTGCTGCTACTATTTCAGTTGGAACAGCTGCAGATGCAAATGCTTTCTTAGATGCTGTGAATACCAAAGCTCTTGGCACTACTCATGGAACGCTAGATACTGAAGCTACTGATGTTGGAAGCACTGATTTAGAAGTTTTAGCTGATTTTACTGGAGCCAGTGGTGACGGTACAACAGGCGTGGCAACAGTTACGGTTCTGTATTTACAAAACAATAACCTCTCTTAAGGGAGATCTGCCATGGCTGACGCAGTAACGACTCAAGTTCTTCAAGACGGTGAGCATTTATACGTAGCTAAGTTTACGAATATATCTGATGGCACTGGTGAAGATAAAGTGACCAAAGTTGATGTGTCTGCATTGAATCCTAACTCTCATGGTTTAGCGTGTATTGGAATGAAAATTTCAAAATTATACGCTCAAACAGAAGACATGGGAGTGGACGTTATTTGGGTTGGTGATCCTGCTCCAGCAAATAACGCTCTATGCGTCACATTACCCAAAGGTCAATTATATGACATTCCTTATCAACCTGCTTTACCTTATAATGGTACAGGAGATATGGGAACTAACGCTGCTGGAGATATCGCCTTTAGCACTAGAAATGCCACTGCGGGAGACACTTATACTGTTTTACTTTACGGTATAAAGGTGTACGCAGAAGCACAACCAGGAGATCAACCATGACAATAAAATATGTTAAGGACTTTGATTTCCCCTCTGATTTTGGATTTACAAAATCATCAAAACCAGTAAAAATGTCCAGAGGTGGAAGTCGAAGCGGAATGAAAAATATCCGTGATGAAGAAGCTCGGGTTATTGGTGTTCAAGATGATGCTGCTGATGAAATGAAAAGAGTTAGAAAAAGAACTTCTAACGATTATCAAGAGCGCAGAGATAAAAAACAGCAGATGAATAGAGTTGCCTCTAGAGAAAAGAATGCTCGTGATGAAATGCGCAGACTTAGAGGCGAAGCTGAAAAAGAAATTAAAGCTGGCTTCTATGCAGCAGAGGGCGGTTCTAAAAAAGATTGGATTAAAGGTGCTGTAAAAAAGCCAGGAGCTCTTAGGGATTACATGGATGTTCCTAAGGGCGAAAATATACCTAAGGGTGCTTTAAATAAAGTGGCTGCGGGTAATCCTGCTAAAGCTGGGGGTCCTAAACCTTCTGCTAAAACTCAGCAGCGAGCACGTCTCGCTAAGACTTTTTCTAAAATGAAATAAGGAGACTCAGACATGGGTATGAAATCAAAAGGGTATAAAAAGGGTGGCATGAAGACCAAAGGCTATTCTAAAGGCGGTATGAAAAGTAAAGGTATGGCTAAAGGTGGCATGAAAACTAAAGGTTATTCTAAAGGTGGGCGAAAACAAAATTCAAACGACCGATTAGATGAATCATTAGGTATGAGAGACGGTAAAGAGTCTAAGAAGACTCAGTCTTATGCATCTCGTCGTGATGAAAGTAGGGGAGCGTCTAATCCTCTATCTGGATTCAAAAACATGGGTACTATGAAAAATAACTGGGGGTAAACCAGTTTAAATTAGGGGGTCTGCTGTATCAGCAACCAATAATACAATAATGAGGTTGATATGGCTTATTCTGGCAACATTGCTGTCAAGACATTTAATGCCCTGAAAGTAGTTGATCATGCTTTCAGACGATGTCGAATGCCTGCACAAGCCATTACTTCTGAAATGCAGGAATACGCATTAGATTCATTGGCATTCTTCTTAGATGAGTTAGCAAATATAAAAGCACCTAGTTGGTGTATAGAAAAACAACTTCTTCCTTTCTACGAAAATAACCCTATATCTACCTTACCTAAAGGTACTATTGACGTATTGAATTTAAACTTAATGACTCTTCAAGAATTAAGTGGAACAGTAACGTCTTTAAATACCTCTTACACAGTTAATTTCACTTCACCTACTATAGTAAATTTTATTGGAGTTAAATGGTCTGCTACGGCAACTTCATTGACTTTTCAAACCAGCCCTGATAATGTCACATGGACTACAGTGGGTACCTCTGACAGCAAAAATTTAACTACTGCAGCCTTGGCTACAGCAGGTGACATTGTTTGGAGTGAAATAGAAGGAGCATTATCAAAACAGTATTTTAGAATAATACCTACTGATGGTGCGACTACCATAGCGTACACTACCATAACTCTGGGTAACATGCCTTCATCAATACCCATGGGCGTGTTAAGCAGAGATAATTACGTTAATCAAAGTAATTTAACTTTTTCCGGAAGACCTACGAGTTTTTATTATCAACGTAATATTGCTCAACCAGTAGTTAATTTATGGCCAGCTCCAGATTCAGCGTCTGAAAAATATATAATGACGCTGTGGAGACATCGTCAAATAATGGATACTGATAATTTACAACAAGAAATAGAGATACCTGACAGATGGTTAGAAGCCATAGTAAATGGTCTAGCCGCAAGAGTATGTATGGAAACTCCCGCAGCGACTGCAGATCTGATACCTATATTAGAAGCGAGAGCTGAAAGAAGCATTCAAAGGGCATGGGATGGAGATAATGATGGGTCTCCAATACAAATTAATCCTGGTATAGGAGTTTATACAGCATGAGCTTGTATTTAGATCCTACAGGGCAAACTACTTTCGGTATAGGTATTTGTGCGCGATGCTCTAAAAAGTTCTTTTTAGCTGAATTGCACCCTGATCCTAATTTTCCTGGTTTGATGGTATGCGAAGCAGATAAAGATGATTATGATCCTTATTTACTGCCTCCTAGACGACCTGATCAAATCGTACTGCCATTTAACCGTCCTGATACGAATATAGATACTCATCCTGCTGGTCTTATTCAAGAAGCTGGCGATGAATTTATTATTCAAGAAGACGGCGACAAATATTTGGAGACTGAATAATGTCTGATGTACCAAGTAATTTAATACCTAGTAGGGTAACGCAGCTCCCAACTGCCCCAGTAGCGTCTCCTGATGGACTTTTATTGTTCACATACCAAGGAGTGAGTTATCAGGTTCGCGCTGGGGATCTTCTTCAAGTTAGTGGAGTGCCTACGACTCGGCAAGTTATAGCAGGGACAGGCATGACTGGAGGCGGTCAGCTTACTTCAGACGTCACTTTAAGCATCGCTAACGATGGGGTAGGAACAGCGCAACTCGCCTCCTCAGGAGCTACTCCAGGGACTTACGGCGATGGTGACAATATACCTGTTGTTACTGTAGATGAAACTGGAAGAATAACTGCGGTTACTGTAATAGCATCTTCAGGGTCAGGTACTGTTCCCGTTACAACTCAAGTTATAGCTGGTCAAGGTCTGTTAGGAGGTGGTAGCTTAGGTAATAATGTAACTTTAAGCGCAAATTTTGAAGATAATGTACCGCTTGTAACAACTACTGGAGGATCGGCAGGTACATCTGTTGAACTTTCTAGAGGAGATCATAGGCATCCTCCTGTAAATCTTTCTAATCAAGATGAAATAGATGGGACTCTTCCTATCGATCAAGGAGGTACTGGAAGACAGAACACTTCTTCTCCTGGCTCTATAGTTTATGGTGGTGGAAATGACATGGCTTTCGGTCCTCAAGGACTAGCAGGGCAAGTGTTGATATCAGGAGGCTCCGCAGCATATACTTGGGGTTCAGCATTAATACAAACAGATCAGCCTGCTAATGTATTTTTTGGGGGTCCTGCTTCTGGAGCTGATGCCCCTACTTCATTTAGATCAATAGTTAATGCAGATTTACCTGCTTCTGGAGTAACTGCAGACACGTATGGGTCAGCAACTGCTATACCAGTGATTACAGTTGATGCTAAAGGTGTTGTAACTGGCGCGACGACTACTGCATTTCAAAGTGGCTTAACTTTCCAGGGAACTTGGAATGCTTCCACAAATACTCCTACTTTGGCTTCAGGGAGTGGGGTAGCAGGTTATTATTATATAGTGAGTGTTGCAGGAACTACGAACTTAGATGGTGTTACAGATTGGCAAGTAGGAGACTGGGCTGTATTTAGTGGATCAGTTTGGCAGAAACTAGATCAAACAAATAGTGTGACATCTGTTAATGGTCAAACAGGTGTTGTTAATTTAACTAAGATAGCTAATGTTGAAGGTGGTGCAGCTAATAAAATAGTATTTAATACTGCAGCTGATACGACATCATTTATTGACGCTCCTTCGACTTCAAATAGATTTTTAAAATGGAATGGTAGTGCATTTGAATGGGCTTCAGCAGTTGTAACTGCAGTTAGTGCCTTCAGCGCAGGGACAACTGGATTCACACCAAATAGTCTAAGCACTGGGGATGTGACTCTTGCTGGAACATTGACTCCTGCACATGGGGGGACAGGTTTAACATCACCAGGAACTAGCGGTAATGTTTTAACAAGCGATGGTTCAGCGTGGGTTTCACAAGCAGGAGTGACAACTGATGATGTTATAGCTTTGGCTGTAGCTTTGGGGTAAGGAGATAAAATGGCAAATACATTTACAAGAAAAGTTTCTAGAGACATTGGCACTGCATTGACTGCGGTAGGCTCTTATGTTGTAGGATCTTCAACTCAAACTACTGTAATAGGTTTGACAGTAGCTAATACAAGTTCGTCAACAGTGAACATTGACGTCACTTTGAATGACGGTGCTAATGACACTTACGTTGTAAAAGACGCTCCGGTTCCAGTAGGAGGTGCATTAGTCCCCATAGGCGGTAATCAAAAAATTGTATTAATTACTGGAGATTCAATAAAAGTAAACTCAAGCGCAGCTAGTTCAGTCGACGCTGTACTTTCAATATTGGAGATAACTTAATGTCTAATCCTTATATTGGTAATGCACCTACTAATGTCCCTCTAAGTACAGATGATTTAGCAGATGGCATCGTCACTACGCCTAAATTAGCATCTCCTATCGCTCCAACGATTGTAGGAGGGACAATTAATAATACTCCAATAGGGGCGACAACCGCTAATACGGGAGTGTTTACTACAGTAACTGCAACATCAGGAATTTCAGGAGGTACATTCTAATGCCACAAACAGGTTATACGCCAATACAATTATATCGATCAGCGACTTCTTCAGCAGTCCCATCAGCAAGTGATTTACAAGATGGTGAATTAGCGATTAATACTAACGACGGCAAATTATTTTTTAAGAATTCAAGCGGAAATGTTACGACATTAGCAGATTCGTCCAGTGCTGGAACAGTGACCAGTGTTGGCGGTACAGGCACAGTTAACGGTATTACTCTAAGCGGTACTGTAACCTCTTCGGGTAATTTAACTTTAGGAGGGACATTAGCTAATGTTGATTTAACTTCTCAAGTTACTGGAACTTTGCCTGTTGCAAATGGGGGCACTAACTTAACTGCAGTAGGTACGGCAGGGCAGGTGTTAACTGTTAATAGTGGTGCAACTGGGCTTGAATACACGACCCCATCTGCGGGAGTATCAACAGGAAAATCAATCGCTATGGCGATGCTTTTTGGATTCTAGGAGAAAAACATGGCAAACCCAAATATCGTAGCCGTAACGAGCATATACGGAAAAACAACTTATTTAACTCCGAGTGGCACAAGTTCTGTAGTTTTACTACCGAATGCAGCTTCTAGCGGTAAAGTTTTTAAAATAAATCAAATTGTAGCTGCTAATATAAATGGAAGTGCTGCAGTGAATTGTACGGTAGATATCTATACAAATGGAGCTGTAGCTCAAGGTTCGGCACCATCTGGTGGTACAGCGTACCCCATAGCTTCTACAATTTCAGTTCCTGCAGATGCGACATTAATAGTGGCAGATAAAACAACGGCTATATACTTAGAAGAGGGAACATCAATCGCAGTGACCAGTGGGACAGCGAGCGGTATTACTTATAGTGTGAGTTACGAAGAAATATCTGCTTAGGGGATAAACTATGGCTGTAAGTGACAGACTTGGCGGTTTTGTATTTCCAGGATACGACCCATTACTAGTTCCTAATCCCCCTGTTTTGACTTCGGCAGGAGGTAGTACGGATCCTACGGTAGCTTTTACCGCTCCAACTATTACTGGTGGGGGAGCTATAACGAGTTATATCGCAACAGCAACTCTTGTATCAACAGGAGCAACTGCATCAGTTACTGGTTCGGCTTCGCCCTTAAGTTTTTCAGGGTTACCGACAGGTGAAACAGAGTTTAACGTATATGCGGTTAGTTTGTACGGTCCTAGCGGACCAAGTAATACAATTACTCAAACCTTACAAGTGCAAGGGCAGACAGCATATACTGCCGAGACTACAGGTAGTTTTACTTTTGTAGTTCCTACTGGAGTTACTTCTATTTCAGCTGTAGTTATAGGAGGCGGTGCAGGGGCAGATGGTAGTAACAGTGGCGGTGGTGGAGGTTTATGCTGGATTAATAATGTTCCCGTAACTGCTGGACAGAGCTTAGAAGTATTTCAAGGAAACAGTGGTAGTCGTTTTAGAACACCCTCAGGTGGTTCTGATACCAATGGCATAGAGTCTTGGATTAAAGACCCCACTGGTAATTTTATACTTTCAGCCAATGGAGGAACTAAAGGTTCTCCAGGACAAGGAGGCTCTAAAACTGTAGGCTCTAATTACACTAGCCTTACAAATGGCGGTGGTGTTGGAGGTAATGGCGGTAGCAGTAAAGGTGGGGGCGGTGGTGCTGGAGGATATTCTGGTGCTGGCGGTGCTGGCGGTAACCAAGGAGCCAATAACGGAAGTGCGGGATCTGGTGGTGGCGCAGGCGGTGGCGGTGGAGCGAACACTGCTGATGGTGGCATGGGAGGTGGCACAGGTATTTTAGGAGAAGGTAGTAGCGGTGCTGGTGGTGCTTACGGTAATTATGCTTCTCCGGGACAGGGCGGTTCTGGTGGAACAGCTGGTAATGCTTCATACGGAAACTGGACTGCAACTTCTGCTAATTATGGAGGTGGCTCTGGGGCAGGATCTGGGGGAGCTTCAAGAGGTGCGGTGCGTATCATATGGCCAGGATTAACCAGAACTTTCCCATCAACTAATACGGGAGATGTATAATGCCTAATCTTTCAGGTAAATGGACTCAAACACAGGTCGTATATAACGATATAGGGTGGTATAAAACTCCTGGTGCGCCAACCTCTGTTTCTGCTGAAATAGGAGACGCTCAATTAGTAGTGACTTTCACCGCTCCTACTTATACGGGTAATCCTGCTTCAATTATAGGTTATAGAGTTAGGGGGATTGAACAATCTGGCAGAACCATACCTGTTACAGTGGTAAATGCAGGTTCAGGTAATAAATATAATATGGATGGTTCGGCTCAACCTGCTTTGACATTGATTGAAGGTCACACTTATATATTTGACCAATCTGCAGCCAGTAACTCAGGTCACCCATTAAGATTTTCTACTGTATCAGACGGTACACATGGCGGTGGTTCAGAATATACAACTGGCGTTACTACCTCAGGAACTCCTGGTAATAGTGGGGCTTATACTCAGATAGTAGTAGCTGCAGATGCGCCTACTTTATATTACTATTGTACGAATCATAGCGGAATGGGCGGTACAGCTAATACTTCTACTTTTAGTTCAGAGGTCACTGGAAGCGCATCTCCATTAACACTCACAGGATTAGTTAATGATGTGGCTTATAATATTCAAGTGCAAGCTCAGAACACTGCAGGTTATGGGGATATAGGTTCAACAACAGGTACGCCCCAAGAACCCCAACAGGCTATTTATCAAATTCCTGGCTCTTATACGTGGGTAGCTCCCTCTAATTTAAACCCTTCAACAGTTTCAGTAGTTGCTATTGGAGGCGGTGGAGGTGGAGGTAGTTACGGAGGAGGTGGAGGTGGTGCTGGACTTGCTTACGGCAATAACATTAGCGTTAGTGGGGGAACAAGTTACACTGTAGTCGTAGGAGATGGAAGTGCTCCAGCTAATAATGGTTCAACTGCTGCTACAGGTGGAAGCTCTTCTTTTAGTTCGCCAAGCGTATTAGAGGCAAAAGGCGGTAACGGAGGTCAATCTCAATATTCTCCTGCACAGAATGCCAGTGGGGGCGGTCCTAGTTCAAGTAGTGGAGGCACTGCTCTTTCTGGAGGCGGTACTGGAGGTGGGGGCGGATCTTGCGGACCCAGATCAGGTAATTGGTCAGGTGCTGGCGGTGGTGGTGCAGGAGGTTACTCAGGTAATGGTGGTACTGGTGGAGACGCAGGTTCTAACAGTGCACAAAACGGCTCATCAGCTCCTTCTGGTGGCGGTGGCGGTGGTGGAGGCGGTGGAGCTGACCCAACAGCCACAGGCTATGGCTACGGAGGTGGCGGTGGTGGAACCGGAATATTTGGTCAAGGTGCCAGCGGTACTGGTGGAGACGCTTTTACGGATGGAAGAGATAGCGGTGCTGAAAACGAAGGAGGCGGTGGTTCTGGAGGTGGTCAAGGTTCTAACAGTTTTGCAGGATATGGTCAAGATACCGTCGCAAATGGCAGCGCGACACTAAGCGGTAGCAGCACTCCTCCTGGGGGAAGTGGCGGTCAATACGGAGGTGGCGGTGGTAACGGCTACCGAAAAGGGGCATCGGGAGTGGTTAGGATTGTATGGTCTAGATCAAATCAAACTCGCAATTTCCCTTCAACTAATGTAGGAGATTTTTAATGAGATTATTTATTCAAGTTCAAAATGGACAACCTTACGAGCATCCAATCGTAGAGCTTAATTTTAAAGAAGCTTTTCCTAGTGTAAATGTTGATAGCTTACCTCCTGAGTTTGCCAGATTTATAAGGGTTGCCAAGCCCGATTTAGGACCTTACGAAATAAACCAAAGAGTGAGCTACGGATTAGTAGAAGGGATGGCGGGAACATATACCGATATTTGGGAATGTGACAGATTAACAGATGAACAAATTGCTGCTAAACAACAGGCTGTTAAAGACGCTTGGGCTATCAGTCCTAATTGGAGCTCTTGGACTTTTAATGAAACAACATGCGAGTACGACCCTCCAGTTGCTCGACCTCCTAATCCCTACCTTGACCCTATTCATTGGAATGAAGAAGAGTTAGCTTGGAGAAATGCTGATGAAACTTATCAATGGAATCCCACTAATTTAGTTTGGGATATTATAGAGGTATCTGAGTAATGAGTATTAAAGACTGGCCAGGAGGCATTGTAACTAAAGATCAAATAGTACCCACAGGTCCTTTAGAAACAGGAACTGCTTCTGGGATTTGGACTATGGATCAAGCAGCTAATTACACAAAACAGGGAATATGGCCAACTGCAGGAGTTACTAACCCCACTATAGCAGGCACATTTAGCTCGTTTGTGTATACAGCCAATAACGCTGGCTTAACTGTTACCAACGGCATTGATCTAGCTGGTGATGGTGGTTTGGTCTGGGGTAAAAGTCGTAGCGCAGTTCAAAGCCATAGGCTTTATGATACGGAAGGTAATGGTCTTTATTCTAATTATGATTATGGCTCTTTTGGCACATCTGGTCGTTTCACTGCTAATAGTGATGGTTTTGATTTAACAGCAAGTTCAGGAATCGTAGGGGGAAGTGGCTATGGCGGTCCTGACTACGCTTCTTGGACATTCCGAAAAAGAGAGAAATTTTTTGATATAGTCACTTATACTGGAGATGGAACTTCAGGACGTCAAATCTCTCATAATTTAAATGCCACTGTCGGCATGATACTTATAAAGCGTACAGATGCTGCTGGGGGTTGGAGGGTTTATCATAGAGGTGCAAATGACAGTACTAATCCAGAGCAGTGGTATGCCATGCTTCAATCTACGAATCCTTTTGCGACTGCTTCTACAGTTTGGAATAATACAGCTCCCACCTCAACTGTGTTTACTGTTGGTTCAGATACAGACACTAACGGCACTGGGGGGACATTCGTAGCCTACCTATTTGCTCATGACACGACTTCTGAAAGCATGATTAAGTGTGGGCATGTTAATACTAATGGGTCTGGGGTTGGTACAGTTGATGTAGGCTGGGAGCCTCAGTTCGTTTTTTGGAAAGCTGATTTTTCTGCTAGCGGTAATGAGCACGGTAATTGGAGAATGAATGATGTTATAAGAGGTTTTCCAGCATCTGATCCTGCTAATACGTTCGGGTATCCTTCTACTATATATGCAAACACAGACGGAGCTGAAACTATCAGTGGTGTGGATGGATATATTGAATCTTCAACTGGTTTCGGTTTTGGACAAGTCCCTGGAAACTCAAGTTATGTATATATGGCTATTAGATCTCCTATGATGGAAGTGCCTACGGTAGCAACTGATGTATTTAATGTCACTACTAGGACAGGTGAAGTCGGTAACGATGGTGCATATCGTCCTGGATTCGTTACTGATATGGCTTTTCACAAAGTTGTTACAAATTCAATAAATTCATTTGAAATAGGATCAAGGGTTACTGAACGTAAGTCAATGAACACCAATGACACTAGTGTAGAGGCTGCGCAAGCCGATCAACGATATGATTATATGAATGGGTGGAACACCGAAACATCTTCATCATCTACAAAATATTCTTGGATGTGGAAACGTGCTAAAGGTTTCTTTGACGTAGTTACATATCAAGGAAATGGGGTTAATGGTAGGCAGATACCACATAGCTTGGGCGTCACTCCAGAAATGATCTGGGTTAAACTTAGAAATCAGTTTGGCGATTCTTGGATGGTTTATCACAAAGACTTAGCAACAAATTATAATTTAATTCTTGAGAGCACTGGTCAATCAGGAAATTATAGCGGTCGAGTAAGAAGCCCAGATAGTACAACATTTACAGTGAGCAGTGACACATCTGTCAATAATACATATAGCCCGACTCTTTATTATCTGGCATACTTATGGGCTTCTACTCCAGGAGTGTCTAAATGCGGTATAATAACTGGTACCGGAGCTGACCAAAATATTGATTGCGGTTTTCCTAACACCGCAAGATACGTACTTCTAAAGAAAACTAACGGCACTGGTAAATGGTTTTTATTTGACTCAGTCAGGGGGATTACTACGGCAGATACAGATCCATTTTTAGCTCTTAATGACACTGCGGCACAAGCGACCGAGAGTTCTGAAGCAGGAGGTAATATGATACAGAATTATGCTAGTGGATTTACTGTTACTAATGCGGGTCCTGAGTTTACTGCGTCTGGTGCAGAACATATCTATTATGCCATAGCGTAGGGTAGGAGAATATAATGAGTTATACAATGACATACGACAGCTTGCTGGTTGATCTACGCAGATATTTAGAGCGTGGTTTCACTCAAGCAAGTGATCAGATTGTCTTTGATCAACTTCCTAGATTGATAACCCTAGGAGAAAGACGTATTGCTCGAGAACTAAAAATTGAGGGATTTATCAGAGCTGTGAATCTACCTCTAGTCGTAGGTACTTCTACTTATTTGAAACCTGACAGATGGAGGGACACTGTTTCTATGACTGTTGGAGGAACTTCTATTTTTGCTAGATCTTATGAATACTCTAGGAATTACTGGCCAAATGAAGCAGAAACAGCAGCACCTCAGTTTTATGCAGATTACGATTATCAACACTGGCTTATAACTCCGACTCCGTCAACTGCTCAGACATGTGAAATACTTTATTATGAACAGCCAGCTCTTTTAGGTGATGATCTGCAAAGTAACTGGTTAACTGAATATGCCCCAGACGTTCTTCTCTATGCGTCATTGTTAGAAGCTACTCCATTCTTAAAAAATGATGAAAGAGTACCTACTTGGCAATCGATGTACGATAGAGCTGCTCAGGCGTTAAGCGGAGAAGACTTAGCAAGAATTATGGATAGATCCGCAAATAGGAGTGAAGCATAATGCCTAATTATACCGATGTCTTTGGTGGCGCAAATATATACCCCAGTGAAATAAGTTATAGCTCAGTTGCTTTAAGCGCAAACATTGTATTAAGCTGGCCAGAAGAAACTTCAACTAATATAAATTTAGCCACTAGAATAATGGATGTGACTCCTAGCTCGAGTGGACTAAATATAACTTTACCTGATGCGACAAAAAGCGGGACTGGTAACACTATATTATTTAACAATAAAGGCAGTCATACATTCACTGTACTGAATGCTGGCGGTATTCAAGTAGGTACAATAGCAGCTGGGCAGCTATGGCAAATATATTTAACTAATAACACCACTTCCAATGGTACATGGGAGCTACTTCAGTATGGAGCGACAACATCTAGTGCTAATGCTTCAGCTTTGGCAGGCACTGGTATTGTTGCAGTAGGGGCATTACTTTCTCAATCAGTGCCTATAACAGGATTCAATAGTAATTTTACAGCTACTATCGATTCTAGAGCGATAATGTTTAATTGGACAGGAGCAGGGGGAGTATTGACTCTACCCGATCCGACAGTGGTGACTAACAACTGGTTTATATATGTAAGAAATTCAGGCTCAGGTCAAGTCGCAGTCACTCCTCCTGGATTAACAACTGTTGATGGAGTATCTCCTAAACCATTTCAACCAGGAGAGTCAGCAATAGTAGCATGTGATGGTGTAAACTTTTATACGATTGGTTTTGGTCAATCTGCTACTTTCGCTTTTGATTACACAGTAATTGACGTACCTGGAAGTGGTGATTACACCTTAACAGGTACAGAATTAAATAGGGTTGCATATAGGTTCACTGGGGTATTAACTGGTAATAGAAATATAATAATACCTGCTACAGTTCAACAGTATTGGATAGATAATAGAACAACAGGTGCTTACACATTTACAGTAAAAGTATCAGGTCAAACTGGGGTCGTGTTAGCTACTAATGAAAGAGGTATATTTTACTGCGACGGAAATGACATCATAGATGCTGACACAGCAACTGTTTCTTTACCTCTACAAGTAAGTCAAGGTGGTACAGGAGCAACTTCTGCAGGAGCAGCTTTGATAAATTTAGGAGGTACGTCAACAGGTATAGCATTGTTTGAAGCTACAAATCAAGCAGCTGCTTGGACTGCATTAGGTCTTGCTCAAGCAGGTAATATAAATGGAGGCACGTTCCCCTAATGGCCATCCAGACAGCAGTTTTAAAGTCTTCCCCTGGCATAAAAAGGGATGGTACTAAATTTGAAGGTGACAATTACACTGACGGACAGTGGGTGCGCTGGCAGAGAGGCTTACCTCGTAAAATGGGAGGTTTTAAAACAACTCAAAAATACCTGCAAGAGCTAAGTAGAGGGTTTTCTACTTTCACTCAACAGAATTATGTTTATTGTCATTCTGGAGGAGACACCACATTAGATAGGTTTACTTTAGATGCGACAGGTAACAGCTCAATCGTTACCGATAGAACTCCTACTTTACAATATGCCTATGGAACAGTGACTTTGATTGGCGGTTCAGGCTCTGTTGACATGATAGCGGTTAATGGCGTTGATATCATGTCTGGATCAGTGCCTTTCAATACTGATATAAATCAAACAGCAACCGATGTAGCCTCTAATATTACGGCTCATACGAGTAACCCTAATTATACAGCCACAGCCAATAATGCTATAATCACCATAACATCTTCAACAGGAGGAGATTCAGTTAATGGTTATATCATCACAAATACATTAACAACTCTAACGTCTACTATCGTTAATATGAATTACGGTTCAGATGCACTTATAAACAGTGAATACAATCTTTGGATGTTTGATGTTCAATATGACTCTTCAACCAGTCAAAATTATTTAATTTCTCACGT
>WLWG01000268.1_pt1 | contig 56960 bp, 67 predicted proteins | sample 6712871 | NCBI WGS metagenome assembly WLWG01 (sample SAMN12718693, study PRJNA515312) | sponge metagenome | isolation source: marine sponge | host: Mycale hentscheli | place: New Zealand: South Island, Marlborough, Capsize Point | collected 2003-05-01 | reverse complement strand
TTAAGATCTGTACCTGAACCTTCGTTTAGGATCGTAATCATCTCACGAGAAGCCGCATCTGGACCTACCTGTAGATACGCTGTGCCAGTTGCCGCAAAGAGACTTTGCCTTGTTCCGTCAATTTTCCCCCGCTTGAACCACGTTGAAAAAGTCCAAGTTTTACGGTTTCCAGCAGAGCCATATGTATTACTTAGGTGCGACGAAGTTGTCTTATCAAACCGAATCGACTGATCAATGGCGTAGCCACCGCCTTGACCTGCTGCACCTAGAAGAAGATTATTATTAAATACCATTTTTACTTTACATCCAATGTTGCTATAGCTTGAACAGCCGTTGAAGTATAAACAATATAATCAACTCTATCAACAGCAGAAGCCGCTGTACTTAACGTAGGAGCAGTTCCTGCAGCAAATTTCCAGTTAGCTCCATAAGACAATGTTCTACCGCCTGTACCATCTTGAATAATAAAAATACTGCCTACTTGTCCAGCAACACAATTAGTAGGGCTTTCTAGTGTCCTATTACCTGCAAGCTGTACAGCAAAGTTTTGTCCATCATTAAAACTTACTGCAATATTCGTTCCATCTGTAAGACTGACAACATCTGCTACGGCAGCTTTACCGATATGAAGTTCTTTTCCTAAAAGGCTGTCTACTCCAATAGCAACAGCACTAACATAAATATCAGTACCGCTAACTGTTCCTGTAAGAGTTCCTCCCGCTAAAGGAAGATGATTAGAAATGCTAGTTGCCATTGTTGCAGAAAGCGTAGCTACCGTTGAAGAGGTAGCCACGTTTTCGCCGCCAACAGTTAATGTACCAGCATTTAAACTTGTTGCTGAAACTGTTGCAAAGTTAGGAGAACCACTAACTGCAACAGCTTTATCAGAAGGATAAGTAACAAATACATCTTTAGAACCAGCAGAAAAATTAACTGCTGCTCCGCCGTTTGATGATTGTAAAACAGTAGTACGAGCAAGAGTTGTTCCGCTTGCTGTATACGTACCTACTCCTACTTCCCATTCACCTACAGCAGCATCTTGATGCACTACTGAATAGAAAGTAGTATTTCCATCTCCGATAGAAGAAAAAGATTGAAAACCTGCAACGGCTCCCGATAAAGTTAGAGTTCCGGTTCCAGTGGTAGTCGTAGTTTCTTTTACTCTATCTTTTAAAACAAGAGCCATAACAATTAATCCTTACTAATTAGTTAAGGCGAACAATAGCCGCTGCACTCGTAGCAGAAGGAATAGTTAGCTGGAATGTACCGTTAGTAACTGCCTTGTCTCCGCCAAAATCATAGACGGCAATAACTTTATTACTGTTTGTTGCATTGTAAAGAATAGCGCCACGAGCAGTAAAGGTAACACTCGTAAAGCTAACATCAGAAAAATCGACAACACCAGACGAACTTACATTCGTAACAGTAACATCGGTAACAGTAAGACCACCAGTAATATAACCACTGGCTCCACTACCATCACTCGTTCCAGAAATTTCACCACTGATGCTGGCAATCGTATCAGGACCACCGTTCGAAGCACTTGCGCTTGAAGACACAAGAGCAATTCGAAGAGTATCCGAAGGAAGATTATGCTGTTCCAGCATCACATCTTTTTTAAAAACAATATTAATACCAGACGTAATAGCCATTTTTATTAACTCCGTTAGGGATTCAAAATTACAGTATCGTCAGGCGTCCAAGTAGCATCTGAGGTTGTGCTTGTTGTAGCCATGACAGTATCAGGACGTGCGTCCTCTAAAACCATTTCTTTTCTAATAACTGGAGATTTGTTTTGAGGATGACTTTTTAAATCATATGCTCCGTCAGACTCAGTAGGCCCGACAACAAAACCAGTAGATTCAATTATACGCTGTTCGTAAGGAAAACGAAAACCACTACGGTCACAAATGAACCAAGCTTTCGGCATTTAATATCTCCTTAACCGTGGAACGGCTCTAAAAGAAACACGCTCTCTATCTTCTTCCATTGCTTGTAAAAGTTGTTCTTCATAATGATTTTTAAGTATCTGGCTGCGTTGAGCACTGATACCGGGACGCTTCAAAGAAAGGTAATAAGCAAGACCACTTACCAAGCAAGGAAGAAAACGATAAGGAACGTCCGCATTATCTGAAGAATTATTAAAGTCGTTTGTACGATTAACCGTCCACATACGAACAATATCTGTACTGTTCTCAGGAGTAGGCCACACATAAATATCAACATTGTCTCGTTGACGATGAGTAGCAAACTGTATGGGACGACCCGTCGTTGTTTTATCAGGTATCTTGAGATATTCTTCCATAGAAATACGATCCATCTCTATGTCTTGATTATCTCTTCGAATGATTGCTTCAGTAACCGCTACTACATCTTCTTGCAAAGAATAACTAGGAGTACCGCTAGCCATAGTTTGATTTGTAAAAGCAGTCTTCCAAAGAAGAATGCCGCGATTAGACCAATCGGTAAGTAAAAGATTTAAAGAACGACGAGCAGTTCTGCTGTCCTGACCTGTATTAGCAGGACCACCTAAATGCTCAAAGGCATCTTGAATAATCTCATCTATATCAAGATTAAAATCTGTTGTAGTAGAAACCGCCATGTTAACATCTCCAACGCTTACGTGCTTGACGTAAACGGCTGTTAGGATTTTTAGCAGCTTTAGGAAACTTTTTCATTTGTCCTGCTGATCTTGCACAATAAGACTTGCGTCTTGTTGCTCGTGCTTTAGAAGGTTTCTTTTCAGTTACGGCTGTTTTAAGTTTAGAACCGGGATTCTGTCTACGATACTTAGCAACGCCCTTCTTTGTCATTCCTGCACCAGCTTTAGTGGGACGCTTGTCACCACTCTTAATGCTCATGCCTTTCATGCCTTTGCCTGTTCGTTTACGTACAGCCATCACTTAGCCTTTCTATATTTCCTTACCTTCTTTGCAATTTTATTAGGCTGCTTAGAAACTTGTTTTCCCTGTTTAGTAGCTTTACGTTTTGCACGAGTTGTAGAAGCATATTCTTTGCTACTAAGAGATTTAATTGCTTTTTCTGGAAGGTATCTTTCACCTGTTGCTTTTGGACCTTGAGTAGAAGGTTTACCAGACTTGGTACGCCACTTCTGTTTTGTCCAAGCAGTTAGACTGCGCTGTGACTTTTTCTTAGCCACTTTACTTTCCAGTAATAGCTTTAATCACTGCTTTGCAACGTTCGACAACTTTGTTGCATAAACGAATTATCATGTGCAAAGGACAAAGTTTACATTCACATTTCATGATTTGTAGCCTCCTCCGGCTTCTTTGTAACGTTTGGCAAGCATTTGAGCTTTTCGAGCACTCCACTGTCCCGGCTTTCCGCCCTTTCCACTTGCTTTAATAGAATTAAACATGCGCTTTCGCATTTCTGGTTTTGTATAGTTACCTGCTTCGTTTACACGAGACTTTGGTTTTTTAGTTGCTCCACCCGTAGATTTTTTAACTACTGGTTTTTTCTTAGCTAATTTCTTTTTAGATTTATCTGCAGTACTCAAAGCAATAGCTACCGCCTGTTTTTGAGGACGGCCCTCTTTTCTAAGTTTACGTATATTTTTAGATACAGTTTTCTTAGACTTACCCTTCGCCAAAGGCATTGGTTTAACCTACTATTATTGTAGCATAAACACTTGTTGCAACAGAGACGTGAACTTTATTAGGTGCTCGTATACCCGCCTCTTCAAGATAGACATTTGAAGAACCACCAGCAGGAAGACCGGCTTTGTAAATTACAGTACCGGCTGCAGAAGCATCACGAACTACCAATTCAGTAAAGCCATTACTAGCATTAGACCAATCAATGCCACGAAGACGAGTAGGATAATCAGTAGCTGTTGTAGTTGAGTCCACATAGATAGCAGTAACATTAGTAGACATAATTTTTTCCTTTTATCTTATAGTAAAAGGGGAGCGCCAACAAAAAGCTAACGCCCCCCTCTAAGACTAGACTACTCGTTAGTTATCAGGAAGAACCCTGATTACCAACCCAGTTACGCCAATCTGACCAGCCGAAGCTGTAACGCTCACGAGCTTTGAAGCGAAGGTTTCCGGTATCGAAATCCGGTTCCATCTTCGTAGAGAGCGGAGCACGAGTAAACATTTTCGTGCCATTTGGAACGTCAGTTTTAACAAACCAAGCATTCGTATCGGTAAAGCGATGGTTAACAAAGCAACCACCCGGCATCACACCCATCGAACGAATCGCGTTAACGTCGTTCGTGTTCGTAACACCAGTCGTACTTTCCGTAACCGTCCGAGTGCTCAGATCAGAGTAGAGAACTTTCTCTGCCGTGAACTGAAGGTCCGGCGGAACATGCAGCGAACGCGGCATAGCACCGATAAGAATATCACGGTCGTCTTTCAACTTCTGAATCGTGATAACTGCCGTTTCAAGCGAAGCTTCCGAAAGGTCAGCACCCGTCAGGTTATTGTCCTGATTGGAACCACCAACGGTCGGATGAGCATCCGAGAACAACGCAACACCATCACCACCAGAATAGGCAGCATCGAATCCGTTATTAAACACATTCGCTGCTTTAACCTGCTTGGTAGAAGCCATAGCACGAGCAAGCGCACGAGCACGAATTTTAGCAAACGTGTCGTACAGATTGTCTTCCATAGCTTCTTCAGTGACAGCAAACGCAAGAGCAATCGTCTCATGCGTATACCGCGAAGTCCAGCTTTCTTGAGCCGTGTCATATTCAACAGCCGCACCTTCGGCCTTCACAGGAGCTTCACCGAAGGCAGTCATCAAGACTTCTTCTTCAAACGCCCGATCAGAGTTTTCCGTCTCATAAAGAGGAGCGTGCTCATCTTCAATCGAGTTATACTCAATGCCGAAAATAGCATTAAGGCCGGGAAGAAGCTGTTTGGAAATATTTGAGCGATTAATAGCCATTTTTCCTACTTCCCTTAGTTAACCGAGAGATAAGCGTCAATGTGCTGCACGATCCGAACCAAAACTTTCGGATTTGCATCACCTAACTCATTACCCGGAATGTCATACGAACCAACGACACGAACCATCTGAGCGATAGTAGTGTCACGGGTAGCAACCTTGATACCCATGCCCGAACGACCAGTTAAAGTACTGCCCGAACCAAGCGTAACCGCAAAGTTCGCGCTTTCCACATCACCAAGTGAGACAGTCGCGTCAGCTTGCATAACATAAATAGCAGACGGATCATCAACAACAAAGGCGTAAGGAGTAGCATCAGCCGACGAAGTAGACGCTGGCCAGTACTTACCGTACACCGGACGCTTGGAAACGGGATCAACATACTCACAACCCATGAAAACACCCTGTGCAATATCAGTGGTTGTGGCAATGGGCTGAATAGTACCTGCACTTACTTTGACAACGTCTCCCGTAAAGATGCTGGAACCAAAACCGTTAGTAATACGATATCGATTCTGACCACCCGAATTGGGAGAGCTACCGCGCATACGTGCAGGAACAGCCCCATTTAGAGCTTTAGAAAGAGCCATAGCACTTTCCTCCTAACATATTAGAGTTAAAAAATAGATCAACCATCAAAACGAGCGGATCGACCCGTGCTAACTCGTGATTTACTTGAATCGGTAACGGGAGCACGACGATCAGGACGGTCATTACGCAGACGAGAATTTACTGCTTCCTCTAACTGCGATGTACGCTTTCGAATTGCAATGCGACGAGCCTCACCATATTCTATAGGTTGTCTGGCAAGAGCTACGTCACCACGAACAATACATCCAGCTAACGATCCTGACTCCATAACACGAAAGCCACTAGCCATTTCAGGACATTCATCAGCCATCACAAATTCCCAGCCTTCACGCTGTTTGCGACCTATGTTCTGATGGTCATCCTGACCTCTGAGCATAATGCGTATCCACATTAACCCATAGCCTTGTTCTTCAAAATCGTTCTTGACATTCTGCGGAATCGCAAGCCAATCATCGTTTTCAAAGATTTCCATAGCTTCACGAGAAACTACGGTTCGTTCTCGACTAGTACGCTTTGTCTTTTTTAACGTCTTTTTTTCTTCGTTCACTTTATTTTCAAGTTCAATCTGAGTCATAATTTATCTCCGCGCTTTAAAGTACTGCAGTATATTCGCCATCTGCTTTATCAGCTTTGGCTTTTTCAGCAGCATATCGTTCAAGAGGTATATTCCATTTTTTAGCTAAACGCACATCTTCTTGACTGAGTTTAACTTTTTTTGGAGCAGGTGTGCGCGATTGCCCTGCGACCACTTGCTTCGGCCTTGACGTTTTGACCGACGACGAAACTTCTTCCTCAACATCCTCTTCTACCTGAGTATTATTCTGAGTAGAAAACTTGTGAGGTAATTCACTTTTCAAACGACGATCCACTTCACGATAATAATCTTCTGAAGAAGGATCATAACCATTTTGTTTTAGTTCACTGTCAATAGCTAGAGCTACTGCAGTAGCCGTTTGATCTTGCCCAAACCAAGGATTACGCGATGCCCAATCTCTTGCTTTAGGATCGTAATTTTCATAACTAGCGTTGTTCTCTTTATTTTCTACAGACTGAAGACGCTCTTGTTCTTGAGCAGCCATCCACTGTTTACGCTGGTTTAGTAATTTAATTTCTGCTTGAGCGTCTGAAATTTCTTCTTGTGCTTTAAGAAGATTATCTTGATCACCGTTATTATAAGCTTGTTTGAAAACAGAACGAGCACTTTCAATTTTTTGCTGAAGCTGCTGTTCAGTTACTGTTGCTAACTGTTCTTGACTAGAATACTGCTGTTCTTGTGCTTTCTGTTGAAAAGTTTTTAGTTCAGCTAATTCTTTTTTCATCGCATTGATAGCTTCATCACGCTCTTTGCGCTGACTAACTAGCTGACGAATACGCTTCTGCGCTCCATCAGTTTCAATGCCTTCTAGTTCAGGAAGAGTATCTTCTTCTTTCTCTACAGAAGGAACAGGATCAAGTTCCTTTTGTTCAGATTCAGTTTCAACAGTAGCCTCTATTTTAGATTCAGGCTCTTCTGTCTTTACATCTTCATCTAGTTCAAAATCTACTTTACTTTGATCTTGGCCTTTCTCATAAGAACTAAGGTCAAGCTCGTTCCAATCGTTTTCGTTTTCAGACATTTTTACTTTCCCGCAGCAGCGAAATCTACGTTAACGCTAGTATTAAACAGTTAGATCGTGCATAGGATCAACGTCACTTGGATCGTCGATACCCATCATAATCTGATCATCATATAAAAGAATATATCTAATACCCTTATATACAAATTTCTGTCCACTATGTTTAGTATAGCACACAAAGTCACCCTCACAACACCACGGTCCTTTGGGAAACTTTTCAACATCCATATAAGCAGTATCTCCTACTTTAACTACTTTACCAACAGTAGTAAGATACTTCATGTCTTCTTTAAATTTATCAGGCAGCAAAATGCCACCTTTAGTTTTACTACGAATAGAAAGAGGACGAATTAAAATATGATAGCCCGGAATATTAGGAAGAATATCAGGGTCTTCTACTTCTGAATTAGTAATCCAATCATCATTCATAATAGAACGTCCCATTTGAGGTTGAAAAGTCACAGGTAACTCCGTTAGATTTAAAAGTTATCGTCGTCTTCGTTCATTTCACTTAGAACATTAGACATGTAATTATCTAACAATTTAACTGCTTGTGTCAACCCCTCATGTATTCCAGTTACAAAACGATATTCTTCAAAGTTTTCGCAATTACCGTAAGCTAGTCGTTCTTTTATTTTTTCTTGTTCTTCAGCAAATATGTTTTTAACTTCATCAAACTCTGAAAACATTTTTATATTTTCTTCACACCGTTAGTAAAAAAAGATTGCCTCTTTAGTCTCTTAGGTATTTTTTTATAATTAGTGTTTCGTTTCTTTTTTATTTTCTTAAACTCAACTTTATTAGATTTTTGATATTTTTTTAAAGCCATCTTACTTTACTTAACTAAAGAACACATCACGTTCTGCCGCACGGCGTCGAACCAATCCAGCAAGTTTTTTGCCACCGGCTTTTACAAATCCTTTGTCTTCATCAAAGAACTCTTCAGCCGCTCCCTCAACATCACCTTGATTGAGTTTTCTTAAACCCTGACTACGAGCTACTGCTCCAATGCCTACATTGTAAGCTAACGATTTAAGAGCCTCTTTCTGTCCGGGAGTAATTTCTACTTGAAGCAAATCATTAAGCTGTTTGTCAAGACTATCTAAATCTTCTTGAGCAAGAGAAGAAGCTTCTTCTTCAGTTATCTCATTTGGAATATCACGGCCAGATGTAGCAGCAGTTCCATAACCTACAGTGCGAACACCAACTGAATCGTCATAAGCTTTTTCTTCAAAACCCTCAAATTCTTTTACAAGGTCTAAAGAACTTTTATCCATTTTTCTTTCCACGTCTTCTGATGAAATTATTTCTGTTTTTCCTAAAGACACTTTTGTATCTTCAAGCTCTTCACTTGGACGAATAGCAATACGCAAATCTTCTTCAGCATCTTCAACATATTCAGGCATTATAACAGGAAGCAACTCAGAAGCACCTAGCTCTGATAATACTTCTTTTGCTTGATCACCTACAACTTTATCTTCCTGTTGATTGCGTACCTCTTGTAAAACCGAAGTAACAGGTATTCCAGTTTGCTCTGCAATCTCTCTAATTCTGTCTCCCGCCGGATAACGATCCGCTCTTGGAATATTAATCGGAGAACTCGCATTCATGTCTTCTTCGTAAGTAGCCATTGCTTCTTCAGAACTATCAAAGGTCAGTCTTCCTAGAAGAGTATCGATTTCACGAACACCCTGCGAGTAGTCATCTACTGCACCACCTTGAGCCATGTTTCGAGTTTCTGCTTCACGCTCTTTTATAAACATCTCACGTTCTTTAAGCATCGCACGAACAGCTTCAATAGCTAGTTTTGTTTCTTGATCTCTAATACTGGATTCTTTCTTTATCTGCATATTGCCAGCATCTTTGAGAGCACGAATACGACGATCAACTTCTCTATCTTCTTTATCACTGATTTTAGAAGCAGCACGTAGCTCAACTTCCTTCTGCTTAATAGCAAGCTCACGATTTTTAATAGAAAGTTCTGCTGCGTCTTTTGTAGCTTCAATCTGCATACCTTCGCGCTTGATATCCAAAGACATACGCTCAAGTTCAATGCTCTGCTGTTCAAGGTTTTGAACACTATTAGCACCGCCTTGATTAGCCTGTAGAACCTGTTGAGCCGCTGCAGTAGTAAGCTCACCCATAATCTCAGGAGTAATCTCAGTGTTAGTCTGCTGAAGTTGTTCTGCACCCATATTAACAAGACCACCCATTTGTTCTGCATATTGAAGAACCATATGCTCACGAATGTTAGCTTGTAATACAGGAACAACAGTCTGCATCATCGGATTCTGACCGAGTGTTGGGTCTTGAATAAAAGAAGACTTTACTGCAATGTGAGATGCATGATCCTGTTCTGGAAATGCTTTAATAGGTTTGCCCTGAGATGCCGCCTGAATGTCCGTAATAGGATCAGTTGGCTGCGGTTGTACCGGGGCTGGCATGTACCGCTCTGGATTTTGAATATTTGAAGCAGATAGAATACCTAAATGCACCTGTCGTAAGTCGTACATTCCTGACGGCGCTTGGCTTGATAACTGAAGCACCATCTGTGCCATAGCCAAACGATGAGCAGCGGAGGGAATGTTAGGATCAGAAACAGGAATAACATCAACCCTGCCATCAAAATCAGACTTAAAAATACTGGAATCAATATTAGGAATTTGATATGGGTATACATCAGGTAAGAACTCAAAGTTTAAACGTGAAAGAATACTAAACTCTTCACGCTGGCTATGATGTAGCCTTTTGTGTACAGCACTAAAGAACTTGGCACCTGCCTCTAGCAGCGCCATAGTAGTTCCTACTGGACCGTAGTTCGTGGCATCAGCAACAATCTGATCAGTTGTGTCTGCAAACTTTTGACCTGAAGATGTAAGAAATCCCAACATCTGAAAGAGAACCTGAGATGGTTCTTTGTAAGGCAAAGGCACAATAGACTTTTGTAAGTCCATGCCTGTAGCTTCGACTTCACGAAACTCACCGGGAGAAATAGGATCGTTGCCGCCTACAATACGAACGCCACGAGCCTTGAAGCCACCGGGAAGATTAGAGAACTGACCCGCATCTACAAGACTACGAAGCGCAGCCGTTGCAGACATTGTAAGATTGCCCAGTAGATGAATAAGGCCAAGGCCATAAAATCCAAAACCCGGAACAAACTTATAGTGCGCGAAATAAATTTCACGTTCGCGCCTTACATCATCTTTATTAAAATTACGTCGTATAGCTAGAACTTGTCCGCTACTCTCTTCTACAGTGACGATATAAGGATACGCTACGCCATCAGGATCGTTGAACGGTTCTGGAAGATCAAGATAGCAATGCTGTTCAAGAACAACATACTGCTGATCATAATCTTGAGAAGGTGCAAGACCCATCAGTGAGTCGATCTTCTGACCAAGCATAGACGGATCAGGTGCCGAAGCTTGAGGAAGATCAATGTCTCGATACATGCCCACCGAAATTTCTTTTCGCAGTTCGTTGGGTGATCTATAAATTACATGTGTGTAACGATCTGCCCTTTTCAAATCGGGAGCATGATAAGACACGTAAAACTGGTCTACGGGAACAAACTCAGAACAGGGACGTTCTATGCTTGGATCGTAGTAAATCTTTTTAAATGCAGAACCTACAAGCGGTAGGTGAAACAACATACGTTCAAATTCATCGAAGTACTCGCTGATCTGATCCGTAAGCTGGTAGTTCATGAACTGTTGTACACGAGTTGCCTGTGCTTCCTTTTCAGGATCAGCAGAGCCAACTATCTGTGTTCGTACTGGGCCACCCGAAGGAAACAGTTCAATAGATGCTTTACTTTGAAACTTGATTGCTGACTCAATAATCAGCGGAGAAACTGCAGTGCAAGCGCCTTCAAAAGGTTCAGTAGTTTCCTGCAGTTTCAAACCAAGCAGATCGAATCCACGTTCAAAAGTACTTTCCCACTCTGCACGAGAATCACGATCTGCTTCAAACTGTTCGCAAACCATACTACCAATTTCTTTCAGATCATCATCATCAAGATATTCTGCAAGGTTGGCATAGTGATCTTCTTCAACAAGAGCAAGTGCGGCCATATCCTCACTTAACTCTATGCCTTCTAGCTCACCGTCTTCTATCTCAATGTCTATTTCAAGATCAGCGCCATCATCGCTAATACTATCATCTAGGCCACCGGGAAGAACTTCAAATGGATTGCGTTCTACAGCCATTAGTTTTTATCCTTTACGAGCTTTACCGTAGCCCTGTCCTGTGGGACGACCACACATTGCACCGCCTTCTTTGTAGTTCATAACAGAACCACCACCAGCATACTGCATCTTCATACGTTTAGCAGCGCCACCGTAAGCCATACCAATATCATCGGTATCTTCTTTTTTCTTTTTACCTTTGCCCTTCTTGAGCTTTTTAATATTACGCTCAAGCTGAAGCATCTCATTGCCTTCTTTTGCCTGACGCTCCGTAAACCGACGCTCTTCTTCAGAAGTCATAGCATTACCAGAGCTAAACATTTCTCGCATATCAGCCATAATATATTTCCTTTATTTAAATTAATTTATCGCTGTAAGGAGCTTTACCAAAACCACGTTGTGCTACTCCTGCACCACGTACTTTACCGCCTCCACTAAGGTTTTCTGTTTTTTTCTTAGGCGTCATAAAAGTTCTGGCTTTGGCTGCGTCCTCACCATAGTCGCTAACTAACATTGTATCAATAACAGCCTGATCGATAACTTCATCTTCAATCTGTTTTATCATTTTATTGCCAGCAATGCCCTTATCTCCGTATTTATTCCTTGCTTGTCCTCTCCTCCGGTTTCCCTCATTAATACTCATACGGGTCAGACCTCTAGAGCTTCTTGGTCTTTTTGCACCTTCAGACAAACCTTTACTCGCCATTTTCTTATCTTTAGCCATTTTGTTTTTGTCAGCCATGTGACTCTTCCTTTATTTAATTAGCTAGAACTCGCAAAACTCCAATATCCTTTTTTTGGAGATCGATATACATCTTCATCTTCTTCGAAGTCAGGATCATTTGGGTGTTCTACTTTCCAACTATCCCTCATATATAGCACAGCCATAACCATGGCATCAACCTGATCATCATGGCGGCTGTGTGGAAAACTGGAAGCTTCTTCTAGTAAAGTCATAGACCAGCTTTTCATAAGTGGTAGCCAAACGCGACCTGCCTCAAGAAAAGGAGTTATCGCATTTGCTCTACTTACTTTATCACGGTCTGGTGTATATTCCAAAACAGGAAGACCTGCTCTGCGTAAATCCTGTATCAGAGATTGACCACTAGCTTTCTTTTCTATCATGATAACATCTGGCTGATGTTTATCATATTCATCTTGAGCACGAGCACGTAGCTCTGGATACTCAAATCTATCTCGTACATTACCAAGAAGAATAATATGTGGAACCCACATCTCTACACCACGACTGTCTGTCTCCAGTGTTTCAAATATTCCCCATGTCTGCATCACAGAGTAGTCAGCCGTTGTCTTTGTAGAAAAGGCTGTGTCAAAAGTTTGAACAATAAAGTCACAGTGTGGAGGTGACTCTTCATTCCAACTGCGAAACCATTCACGCTTCATGATTCCGCCTTCAGCCGGAACTGGATTCTGCATGTACAATGATTCCCAATAACGAGAACCATTATGTCTTTTTATTTCTGCTTCATCTGCTTTTAATATGTTATCAGGTTTCCACTCTGGAAAGTAAGATGAGCCTACTGGAAGATTCAAAATCTGTGCTGCAGTTTCGTCCAACCATGCTGGTATCTTGATAACTTCCCACGGATCAATATTACTATCATTATCTGCTTTTTCTTCTGCAGCCAAAAGCCAACCACATATATCATCTTCATGATAACGAGTGTTAATAATAACTACAGCACCATTGGGCATCAAGCGAGTACGTAGACCTGCAGGATACCACTCTTTGATATATCTACGACCTGCCTCACTAAATGCATCTTCTTCCGACATAACATCATCAAGAAGTGCAACGTGTGCGCCACGTCCAGCAATCTGTGTTCTTACACCCGCTGCTACATACACACCGTTCTGATTTGTCTGCCACTTACCTGCAGCACGTACATCAGAGCGTAGCGTAACCTCTGGAAAGATTAGTTTAAATATTTCAGAATTAACAACATCTCGAACAGAACGGCCAAAATCACTAGCAAGCTGGTCAGAATGAGAGACTGAAAGGATTTCATGACTAGAATGTCTGCCTATGTACCATGCAGGAAAAAGCTTAGAACAAATAACAGACTTACTGGAACGCGGCGGTAGAAACACCATCAGTCTTTTAACTGACCCTTCTTCTACCTGTTGAAGCTTTTTACAGATTACTTCAATGTGCCGACCCATTTTAAAGTCAGCTATTAACTGTGGTGCAACAAGCCGAACAAAAGTAAGAAAGTCATTACGAGCATTGCCTACGACAAGCTCAAACATTGCATCTCTTGCTTGAATCTGATCAGCAGATGCTTCTGCAATAGACATTACTGTACTTTATTATTAGAGCGTTGAAGCAATTCTTTTTCGTAAAGAGTATTAAACAGGTCAAACAAACTTACTGCTGTGTGAGCAGCTTTGTCTCTTATTTCATTCATATCAGGATCAGGATTTTTAAACGAAGGATGACTGCAAATCTGACTATGCCAAATCTCAATCATATATTGAATACGATCCATAGCCTGTCTATATCCAAATGTTCCTACAGAGTGCTCACCCGGAGAATACTCTAACCTTCCTGAAAAAAAACTTGTGTTATAAGGATTCTCCTCATCAAGAGGATTTATCTTTATAAATTCTTTAAACTCTTCTACGTTCATATCAGATGAGCCTACTCTTTTTTTCCACCTGATATAACTTTTAATCCAGCTATCTCTGCTAATTTTGCTATATCCTTTTCAACTGCGTCTTTGTCTGTGTCATTCGAAAAGGAAGACATTTTAATTTTACTTTCAGTACGATCCACAAACATACCAAGATGTTTTGCAACTGCTTCTATACTTCTATTCGCATTCGTATAGTCACCATTGTCTAGTGCATGTTGATACACTTCATCCAATCGATGCAGAACATGATCAGCCGACCAAGCCATACGATCAATAGCTTCATCTCTTAAATCATTAATACGCTGCTTAATCTTTTCCTGTGCAAACACACGAGAAGCTCTCTGTCTGTTTTCTGTATCAGTATCTGCAAGAGCATAACCTGCAGCTTTGTAAGCCGTAAGCGTGTCACCCGTAGCAAGATACTCCATACAGAACTTTTCCTGCTTCGGTGACATTCCCGCCATGAACTCACCCTTTTTAAACTTGCGTCCTTTTTCGGGCCTTTCGAGCATTTTCTTTTCCTTTGAAGACAAAGAATTATCTTTTATCTTCTTATTATAAGCACGAACTTCTTTTTGAGCAAGACGTACATTCTGTCTTCTCTTATATTCTTTTCTCATTTCAGCTAGATCACGTCCTGCATAGTTGGTTGCGCGTTGGGACGCTAGAAGACAAATCTTATCTTTTAATTCTTTATCAGATAGTCTTCCGTACAGAACATGTGGAGGAGATTGAGTCATATGTACATATTAGATTCAGTTAGATTTAGGTTGAATATGTTTATAAAAATAATTAAAAAAATAAATTAGATTCAATATTAATCTATATTAATCTAAACTGCTTCAAATCAAATACAAGATTAGAATATCATATTTTTGAAATTTACACAACTGTGGCAGATATGCAACAGGTTGCTTACGGGTCCCACAGTGGGGAAGCAGATAGGTACAGTATGTACGCTTGAGTGCGATATAGGTATCCTACTTTTAAAACAAAGGGGCCATTTTGAAATGCTGGTCATTTTGGGTGGGTGGTATTACTATATAAAAAAACATTGGCCCCTTTTTTTTCCCCCCGGTCTGACCTTTCGCCCCTGTCGTTTTTTTCTGGACAATTCCGGTAAAGATGTTAGTCTAATAATTGTCAAGCGGATAAAGACCGCAAGCCCGGAGCCAAACACGATCCTCCCGGTAAAAGACAAAGCAAGATTGTGTATCACTTTTCCATAGGAGAAAGAAATGGAAAATCGTATCGATGTGTTGAAAGTGCGCTACTGCACTGTCCCTCACTGCACGGATGACCTTATGGTCAACTACTTGTGGATACCTGAACCGGTCTATCGTATTACTTGCACGATGCTGGATTACTCTAAGATAACTTACTTTGGAACTCATGAGAATCTCAGAGATATCTGGTTAAGTTGTCAACGTAATGAGACAGTCTTTGAGGGTACTAAAGTAAGTAGCACCTCTTTCGAGACAGAGGGTAAGAGCGGTACTTACACTGTGTACACTTAAACACTAAACGGGCGGGGGCTTCGGCTCCCGTCCTCTTTAACAAAGGAGAAAGAAGATGAAAGCAGTATTCGGAGTGTTTCTGGTTTTAGTTGGTGTGTTTCTTGTTGTGAGCGGAATGCATCTATATGACCCTACTGATCTACCGGGATACGTAGGGTATGGAGTAGGAGCAATGCTTTCAATCATGGGCATCTCCTCTTCAATGGCAGGTGCTCTAATACTCAGCAGCAGAAACTGAAGATAGGGGGAGGGGCTTCGGCTCCTCTCTCTTTTTTTTGTCTTAGTAGTAATAGTAGATGCCGACACGCTAAAATAAAACAGCAGCGGCGGAAGGGGTCAGGATCAACTGATCCCAACCCCAGCCCTACTTTTTACTTGACAACGTTCATATTGATCTTGACCGTTCCCAGTTCGGGAGCGCCATCGACCGTGGACATGACGAATCCGTTTGTACTGGCGACGACTTTCGTCTTGCCTGACTTGGAATCCGGCAGCGCGGCGAGATCGTTTGCACGAATGCGGATTACGATATCGCCGGTCTTCTTATCAAATTTTAACATGGTAGTACCTTTCTCTTTTGTGTTCGTTGACCGGACCGCCCGATCAACTGCAACCACAATAGCACATCGGCCCGGATCGTCAAGAAAAAAATTCAGCTCGTGCGGAATAAGGCACAGGTGAGTGCACACATGCATCAGACACCGACACATGATGTGGCGTCAGGCGTGCATTAGATGCCGACACGCTGGAATTGGTGCAAAATAGTTCTTGACTGTGACATTTTTGCAACACATTACAATCAAAAATAATGCTTGACAGTTGTATTTATGCAACATTCCCCCAGAAATCCCCCATATGATCCAATTTTCTTTTTGAGAAATTTGTTTTTATTCTTTAATAAATCCCCCACTATTCCCCCAAATATCCCCCATACGTTCTTATGATGAGACAATTTCGATTCTGATATTTTCATTTGAAAAGAAATAGATATGTCTTTAATCAAGTAAACATTCTCCTAGCTCAGTGCGCTGCGACAAACCGCCGCACCCTGCAAGTTTCGAATTGACAAGTTCGCCCCGCTCGGCGACAATGCCCATCGTTCGCTACTAAACAAATTCAATACTTACTGAGGAGAAAGACAGATGATGTTACTTACTGGATACAAGTCGAAGAAAGAACTGAAAGAGAATATTGGAAAGCATTTGTCTTACCAAGAAACATCTGTATTCGGTCCTGAATATGTGTCTACTGGCAAGTTTGTAGCAGCACATAGACCCCTTGTTACGGGTCTTCCCGGCAGAGAGTTCTTTGCTGAGATCACAATGAAGAATGATCTTATTAAGGCAGTAAAGTAATAAGAATATGGGAGTTCTGGTGAGTGAACGTTGTAAAGCCTAAGAAGGCACGACTAGCGTGCTGGAGGTCTGTACAATACAACGGGGTAGGTACAGCTACCTAACGAAGGGTTCAATTCCCTTCACTCCCACCACCATCACAAAGGAGAAAATAATATGTTAAAACTTATCAACACCTCACGTCAGAAAAAGACTGGTGACATCCCTCAGACATATCGTTCTGGGGGAGAGACTAATCAGTTTGGAACGTGTCCCAGTACTTGCCCACTCAAATGCAAGTCTGCTGCTGGTGCTAATGTGGTCGATGAAGACTACGCTAGAGCACTAGCAAATGCTGTTCCCAGACATGGTAAAGCATATTCCTATTCACATTTTCATTGGTTGACATGGAAGTATCTGGGTTTCAATTTGCCCGGAAAGACAGTCATGAACTACTCAGCTAAGACACCTAAGAGTGCTGCATTGGCTGTTCGTCATGGTGTTCCCGCTGTCTGGGCAGAAGAAAAACCACAAGCCAGAACCGTTGATGGTATTAAGTTTGCACCATGCCCCGCTGATGTTAATTCAGACATATCCTGTGTGACCTGTGGCAATGGTGATCCCTTGTGTGCTCGGCCTGATCGCAAGTTTGTTGTTGTTTTCAAACAGAAGGTTTGGAAGAAAACACCCTGCTATGCGGCAAATGGTCACACCGTTTTCTCTTGGCGAAACGCTGGAAAGCAGGTATCGAACATGACTGATGGCGAAAAGGTTCTCGATTGGGTAAAGGATTTACCCCGCCGTAGCCTGTTACGTCATCACATTGCTGGTGATATTGGAAAGGTAGTTGACTGATGGATATTCGAGACATCATACCACACGTTTCTGTTTCAGATATCATTCTGAAAAACAAAGAGAAGCATCATGGCAAGCACGGAATCAATCCAGTTAGTGAACAGAAGATCAAAACTTTCTGGGTAGAAGTGGACTGTGATTACTGTGAGGATGGAAAGGTATATTCTAATATGCAATCCACTGTAGGACGAGACTGTCCAGAGTGTGATGGAACATCTAGATACGGCTGGACAGAGATTTTGTTTGACAATATCGATGAAGTTCGTAAACAATACCCAAACGCTGAAATTAAGGAGATAAAATAAAATGAGTGTCCCAGAAATGGACTATATGGTTGAAGAACATTTCTTCAATTCACTGAATGAAGTTCATGCATCTTGCTTGAATGACATCAAGAACTGGTGTTTGTCTGATGAAGAGAAGCACATACTTTCAACAGTCTTAATCGGTTTACGCTATAAGGATGGAACGTTATGAATTACAAAGAATATACAGAAATACCCTTTCATTTGAGAGAGTATCTTGAATCTGTGTCAGAATCTAATTCATTGGAAGATATTCCATTGGAAGAAATCAACGGATTTATGCAGATGATGGAAGAGTTAGATTGTGGAAAATACTGGACAGAAAAACCATCAGAAGATGTGTAATAATTGTGGTGATTATGTAGGAGAAAATGGAGAAAAAGCAGTGTTAAGAAACAGTAAGTTGTTATGCTACACATGTTGCAGACTGAAACAGAAAATGGAGAATAGAAATGTACGGTAATACAAACGACTACATCACTGACGAAATCAAAATTAATCTATCTGGAGATAACAAAATGTATCCCTTTCCTACCGATTCTGAAATCTTTTACAACGTTTCTGAGCACAGTCCTATGTGGGAACATAATGTACTCCGCTCAGACACAGAAATGAAAATGCTGGTGCGTGATGACACTCAGGAAGTTCTTGGGTATCACAAAAAAGACTACAGCACTGTACAAAATCGTGATCTGTTTCAACATATTGAACGAGAAATGATAAATTATTTTGATCTATTGGAGTTGGAACATGTAAAAGTTCATGATCACATTTCGAAAGGTGGCAAATCTGCTGCTCGTGAGTATCGTTTTCCAAAGACGGAATCACTGGTTACAAACAATGGACACAAGACTGATATTCAGTTGAGAGCTATTGGCTGGAACTGTTTTGATGGATCAGCTAAGTGCAAGATTATCTTTGGTGATATTGATATGTTCTGCATGAACGGAATGGTAATTGGTGAAAAAGATATCATTGCAAAGAAGCGTACCAAGAATTTCGATCTAGCCAACTTTACATCTCTGGAGAAATCATTTGAGAACTTCAGTAGTAAGATAGACATTTACCGTGAATGGGCGCAGACTCGTGTCAGCATAGCTGATGTTGAAGAGTTCTTCGCAGCATCTTTTAAGAATGGAAGAAAGAAAAAAGATGGAACATTCAGCAATCTTGATAAGTTTTTAGATCAGTTTAAAGAAGAATGCTCTGTACGTGGTCAGAATGTTTGGTCAGTAGTGTCGGCTATGACAACGTATTCAAGCCATACTGATGACTGGACACTGAACAAGCAATCAAAAGACAATGAGTTTGGTATCTTGTACGACAGGCAGAAACAAGTTCAAAAGATTATGAACAGTCAAGCCTTCCGTGATCTTGCAAAAGTATCAGCATGATGAGAAATATTCATTATCTGATGTTTTATGTTGGATCAATAGTTCTTGCTGCTCTGTTTATAGTAGCAACTTAGTTGGTCGCGGACGTGGTGGAATTGGTATACACAACAGACTTAAAATCTGTCGGTCGTAAGACCATGCGGGTTCAAGTCCCGCCGTCCGCACCACTCTTTAAAAAGGGAGACAAGAGTGACATCGTTAGCGTTTAAAACAATAGTTTTAGATCATTGGGCAGATGGAAAGAGTGCGAAACAAATCAGTTTGATACCTTATGTTGCTGAAAGATATACAAAAGAAACAAAAAAAGATTTAACTAAAAATGTAATCATTGGTATTGTCCACAGATCTAGATACTCAGGAAAGATAAGAGGCCCAGTAGAATCAAAAGACCCAATAACTATTTCAACTAAACCTAAAGTAATTCTGCCTACATATCATCAAAAGAAAAGTCCTGAGAAATATAGAGAGCGCAAGTGCTTGCAGTGTAAAAAGCTTGTCATACTGCCGCGAAACCGCTATAGGTGCGACGAGTGCCATCGGAGCACTGACAGTCTCTATGGCTTTGTAGATAGTTACTCAGTAAGGAGCTAAGTAAATCTAATGAACGCTATGCAAGATGTAATAGATGAGATGGACCCGGAGCCGGGAACACCCGAACACTACGATTGGATCAAAGAAACCTACGGAAACGACTAAGGAGAGAGAATAATGAACATATTCTATCTAGATTCTATTCAACATATCTGTGCTCAGATGCATAACGATAGGCATGTAGTCAAGATGATCGTTGAGTATGCTCAGTTGTTATCAACTGCTCACCGTGTATTGGATGGCGAAGAACGTGTTGTTTCTAAATGGATTTATTCTAAGAAGGATAAGACATGGAACATCAAAGATAACTTCAAACACATGCATCTGAATGGAGATGTGTATGATGAGTTTGGTGTGCTTGAACCCAAGAACAGGTCTACTGATCGCTATCAGTGTCCGTTCTATCTGACGGCCCACATCAACCATCCTTGTGCTGTATGGGTACGAGAAACGTCAGGAAATTATTCTTGGCTATCTGTTCTTCTGATGGAACTATGTTGGGAATTTACACACAGAAGAGGGACACTGCATGGCACTCAGCTTGATGGAATTGTTGCTAATCTTTTATCCCATCCCAAGAATATTCCAGAAGGTTCTTTAACAACACCACCGCAGTGCTTCGGTGATTATCAAGAAATATGTGAGGTAGAGAATGATCCTATAGAGGGCTACAGAAACTACTACAACAAAGCTAAACAGTTAGATAGGGCTGGTCGTCCCATGAACGTTTGGACAAATCGTGAAGTACCAGAATGGTTTACAATGGAGAAAGTAAATGAAGAAACGTGTTCATATTAATCAACATGTAATCAAAAGAAATACAAAGACAGGTGAAAGAGAACCTGTTATCACAGTAAAAACATATAAAGATAATGTCTATGGTACGAGAGTTCGTGTCAACGGACCATGTGAGATTATATACAGCCCAGATAAACCTCTATCCTGCGGTGCAAAGGTATGGATAGAGACTGAAGCAGAGTGTGATATAATCAATGAGTAAATATTTAAAAGGAATAGAAAGATGTATAAATCAATTAGAATAGTATTGATTAGTTTAGTATTAGTTTTTTGTTTTAGTTTAGCAAAAGTAAATGCTGAGTCTCTTGATAGAACACCATCGTTCAAATGTTTTCCCACTGAATCTATCTTATATCATCTAGAAGAACAGGGTTTAAATGATATACTTGTGGCTGGGCTAGATGATGAAGGAAATCTTATGAGACTATTTTCTAATTCATCTGGTCAGTGGCAGATAGTTGTAACGTTAGTCAATAGTAAGTTTACTTGTCCAATAACGTTTGGTCAGTATCTAATTATCAACAAGGAAAAAGGTGTAAACCACTGATGGATATCAGTCTTCCAGTACTAGCCCTTCTAGCTACACTCGGCAGTTCAGAAGAGGCAAAGCAGACGAAATGCATGGCAGAGGCCATCTATTTTGAGGCACGTTCTCAGTCCACTATAGGTCAGCTAGCCGTAGGAAATGTCATAATTAACCGAGTAAAGAGTGACAGGTTTCCTAATACTATTTGTACAGTTATTCATCAGGGACCGAGATATAAGTCCGGTCATCCTGTCAAACACAAATGTCAGTTCTCTTACTGGTGCGACGGCGTGAAAGAGATATACACCGACAAGAGAGCATATGCTGATGCACTGAACGCTGCTTTTATGATTAACAAAGGAGTGAGAATAGACAGTCTTAAAAATAGTTTATTTTATCATGCTGTCTATGCATCACCTTTTTGGTCTAAGAAAAAGACAATAGCGGCTTGGATAGATGATCATGTTTTCTATTCAGATTAATCATCATCTGGACTACCGTTCTCTACAACAACACCAAATGAATTGATAGTAGCTATTAATCTAGAATGATCCATTACTAAATTGGATAACTGTTTCTTTTTAATAGTTACTTTTTTTGCCCTTCCGCTCTGAGATTCTTCAGCTAAATCATGATAGTCATCATGAGTTGTATACAGTTTGATGGTTCTCATTCTGTCTCCCTATCTATATCTATCTGCTTCCCCACTGTGGGACCCGTAAGCGAAACTGTTTCGAAGCTGTTTCGATACAGATGAATAAATATAATTTTCATTATTGTGTTCGACCGCTGAAGCGGATTATAACGCCGCCGCCAAAACGCTGTCAAGCAAAAACCGACACGGGTGCGGCGGAATGTCGCACCTAATTTTTTTCTTGACACCCCCGACGCGCTGCTTTATGGTAGCATCCGGTCGCAATCGAAGAAAGGAGAAGTGCTGTCATGAATAGTGATAGCTTTCCAGAAGGTAATTCTGAAGAACTAGGTCGTGGCGCATGTGATCAGTGCGGTTCATCTGATGCTCATGTCTACTACGCTGATGGTCATAGTCATTGTCATAAATGTGGTCATCATATATCTGCCTCTAAACAAAACAAACAGGAGTTTGAAGTGTCGGTATCGACAAATAACGTAACACCAATATCTGCTGCATCCTTACCATCCGGTCAGTATCTTGCTTTAAATGATCGAAACATCTCTGTTGATGTCGCGAAGAAGTATGGTATCGAGTCGAAACAATTAGCAAACGGTCAGATCGGTTCTCATTACTATCGATACTACGATAAGAAGGGAAACATCACTGCTGTTAAAGAACGTCACGTAGACACAAAAGATTTTAATTGGAAGGGTAACGCTGCTAACTCTTCTCTCTTTGGTCAGAATCTTTTCAATGGCGGTGGCAAGATGGTCACGCTTTGTGAGGGTGAACTGGATGCTGCATCAGTCTTTCAGATGAACGGTGGATATCCTGCTGTATCTGTACAGAATGGTGCTCAGTCTGCTCTGAAATCATGTAAGCGTAGCTTTGAGTTTCTCGACAAGTTCCAAGAAATTGTTATATGTTTTGATAACGATGATGCAGGACGTAAGGCAGCTAACGATGTAGCTGAACTATTTGCTCCCGGTAAATGTTCTATTCTAACTACAGAACTAAAAGACCCTAATGAGTATCTCAAGCAGGGCCGTAGCAAACAGTTTATGAATGAGTTCTGGAACAACAAACGTATCTATGCTCCAGATGGCATCATCTGCTTCACTGACATGTGGGACAATCTCTCAACGAAAGAAGAGATTGTTACCGTTGACTACCCTTGGGAAGGTTTGCAAGACCTCAGTTACGGTATGCGGTTGGGTGAACTTTGTACTTATGCTGCCGGTACTGGGCAAGGTAAGTCAACCACGATGCGAGAGATCGCTTACCATATCATCAATACAACTAAGTACAATGTTGGTATGATGTTTCTTGAAGAGAGTGTGAAGCGTACTGGCTTGGCACTGATGGGTATTCACGCTAACAAACCCTTTCATCTTCCTACCTGTCAGTACAGTGATGAAGAGTTTAAGGAATCGTTTGATTCTCTTTCGCTAGATCGGCGTGTCTTTCTGTTTGATCACTTTGGTTCTTGGGATATCGACAAACTCGTATCTCGTGTTCGTTATATGGCAAAGGGTTTGGAATGTAAGTTTATCTTTCTAGATCACGTCAGTATCGTAGTCAGTGCCGGTGATCAGGGCGACGAACGTCGAGCATTGGATGAAGTCATGACGAAGCTTCGTATGCTAGTTCAGGAACTCGACATTCATCTTGCCGTTGTTACTCACCTGAAGCGAGTACAAAACAATGGACATGAAGAAGGAGGTGTTGTATCTCTTTCTCACCTTCGTGGCAGTGCAGGTATTGCTCAGTTGTCGGACATGGTTATCTCTTTGGAGCGTGACTCTCAGAATGATAATGCTGAAGTTCGAAACACCACATTGGTACGAGTACTGAAGAACAGGTTCAGTGGAGATACCGGACCAGCTTCTTATCTTCAGTACGACAGGAATACCGGAAGGCAGTTCGAAGTTGATGGACTTCCTGATGGTGACGACAGTTCGTCCCATACGGATGAACAAGCACAAGCTACAGACTTTACTCCTGTAGTTGACATCGATAATATTTAAGAGGAGAGAGCTAACAATGGCAAGGCTGAATCAGAAAGAAGAAGAACTTCTGTTGGAAGTAACTAATCATCTTCTGAAGTGTGTACGTTACATGTCCGAATGTTATACCCTTGAACTTGATGATCTTGGAAAGATGGATGACTTAGCTAATACTCTTTATTCATCATTCGGATCACGTTGGAGTCGAGAAAACTGGTATCAGGATTATGAAATATCAAAACAACTAGAACTTGGATGGCGATTGAAGTCAGAAAAAGATGAAGAGTTCAATAAAAAGTTTGACGAGTAAACTCAGCACTAATCATGAAAAAGATTGTACTTGACATAGAAACGGACGATCTAAACGCTACCGTGATTCACGTCGCCGTTTGTAAAGAAGTAGGCGCGAACTCACATGTCGTGTTTGGTGGACCGAATGGCAAACCCATTAGTATGCTTGTCCCTTATCTTCAGAGTGCAGATAAGATCATCATGCATAACGGAATGTCATTCGATCTACCAACCGTCAATCGATTGTTAGGATCAAATGTCTCTTACGGTAAGGTAGTCGATACGCTTCTGCTATCGCAGCTACACAATCCTATCATCGATAAGGGACACTCTCTCGCTGAATGGGGAGAGCGTTTTGGTTTAGCTAAGATCGACTTTCACGATTGGTCAGGCTATTCCGAAAGTATGGAAACTTATTGTAAACGAGATGTAGACATCACTGAAAAACTCTACACTCACTTTGCAAATCATGCCTCAGACTTTTCTAAACGTAGCGTCGATCTGGAACACGCTGTTCGAAGAGCTATAAACATTCAGGAAGATAATGGATTTTATATAGATACAAAAGCAGCAAATCTTCTTCTGTGTGAACTGAGTGATGAGTCGTTCAAAATTGAAAGAGAAATGCAGGAAACTTTTGAGCCTACAATTTTACCGCGCAAAAGAATACCAGACAAAATTATTCCATTCAATCCTCAAAGCCGACAGCAAATAGCTGACCGACTGATGAAGCGTGGGTGGCAACCTACTGAATTTACTGAGAAAAGTGCAAACCCTGTCGTAAACGAAAAGACTTTGGGAGAGTGTCAAGTTCCTGAAGCCAAGCAGCTACTTCGATATATGCTGTTGAAAAAGAGAGAAGCTCAGATCAACTCTTGGTTAAAGGTAGTCAGTCCTGAAACCAATCGTGTTCACGGCAGAGTGATAACTATTGGTGCAGTTACAAATCGAATGACTCACAACAGTCCTAACATGGCTCAAGTTCCAGCAGTCTACTCTCCCTACGGAACTGAATGCAGAAGTTGCTGGACAGTAGAAGACAAAGAAAATTATAGATTGGTTGGTGCTGACAGTTCTGGTTTAGAACTTCGATGCCTAGCTCACTACATTAAAGACGCTGACTATACTCGTGAAATACTGGAAGGGGACATTCATACAGCCAATCAGAAGATGGCTGGCTTACCTACTAGGGACAATGCCAAGACCTTTATCTACGCCTTCTTATATGGCGCTGGAGCGGCAAAGATAGGAAGCATTGTCGGTAAAGATTTTGAAGAAGGACAGAAACTGATTGGTAGCTTTCTCGAAAAGATGCCCAAGCTTTCGAAGTGGCGAAACGAAGTAATGGAAGAAGCTGAAGGGTCCAGTAAAGTGAAAGCTCTGGACGGAAGATATCTTCATGTTCGTAGCTCTCACTCTTCAGTTAACACTCTTCTTCAGGGAGCGGGTGCTATCATTTGTAAAGATTGGTTGACGCAGATAATGTCATTGGTTAAGGTCAAAGGACTCGACGCTAAACCTGTAGCAAATGTTCATGATGAAGTTCAGTTTGAGGTTCATCTGAAAGATGCAGAAGAGTTTTCAAAACTTACTCATCAGGCTACGAAACAAACAGAAGAAAGTCTTTCAGTAAACTGTCCTCTAGATAGCGAAGCAAAGATTGGTTTTAACTGGGCTGAGACACACTAATGATAGAGATTGAAATAACAGATGAGATGCGAAAGTCTGCATTCGATAAGTCGATGGAGATGGGCCAGCTTCGTAACTCTATTACACAGGGAAAGCATAACGAGTATGGTTTCCTTGGTGAAGCAATGGTGGCTAAGTATCTCGACTGCGATACCAAAAACACCTACGAATATGATATAATTTTACAGGACGGTACGCGGCTAGAAGTTAAGACTAAACCGACACCGCACAAACCCCCTGATTGGTATGAAGTAAACCTATCCGCTCTCAACCCTAATCAACAGTGCGACTACTATGTATTCTGTCGTATCATGAAAGACAAAAGTAAGGGTTGGATTGTTGGTTACGATAGTCGAGAAGATTATCTGAAGACAGCCAAGTTTTATAAGAAGGGCGAAAAGTTTTCAAGAAGTGAATATACAGTCAGATCGGATTGCTACATTAAAGAGATAAAAAATTTGCAGCACCCGAAAAAACTTCTTGACATCGATTCACGAGCCAAGTATCGTGCTCATGAAGTCGAGTAGTAAGAGTAGTACCGAAACTAAACGAACCTAACTGAAACTCATAGAAGGAACTTAAAACAATGGCAGTGATCTCTGGAAAAGCTTTCTGGGCAAAAGTCTATCAGCCCCAAGCATCCAAGTTCAACCCTGATGATTATCGTTACTCTATTGACGTTGGTCAGCTTGACGAACGTAACATCAAGATTGCTAAAGAACTTGGCATGGATGTTAAGACCGATGAAGTCATCGATGGTAAAGCCTATTCAGGTCAGCGTGGAAGCTACGTTACAATTCGTAACTACGCTAAGAGTCAGGATGGCTCAGATAATCCACGCCCCCGTGTCGTAGACGCTCAGACAAGCCCGATGACCAAGCTTATTGGTAACGGGTCTGATGTAAACGTTCTGTTTGACGTATCCCCTTACAAGGGTGGTCCCCGTGCAGGACAGAATGGTTTCTATCTAAAAGGTGTTCAGGTAGTTAACCTTATAGAGTACGAAGGTACAGGTGACAGTGGCGCTTCTTTCTCCGCTGTTGACGGAGGTTACGTCGAAGAAGCCGCTCCTTTTTAAGTAGTACATACCGGACGGGGTGAGGGTTTTTCTTTCTCCTTACCTCACTCCGTCCATTAGAGGGAAGCCACTATGACCGCCAGCTTTGATACACTAGAAGATGATCTCAAAACCCTTTGGGATAAGGGCGTAGAACCTTCTGAAAAAGATTTGGAAGAGTTCGCTGAGAACATCAAAGAAGCTGTTGTGGCTTCCCTCACCCGCTCTAAGACAGAAGTAGATGTGAAGAGAGAAGTTCTTCGAATGTCTGCTATAGGCAAGCCTATGCGTCAGCTATGGTACGCTTCTAGAGAAGATGCTAAAGCAGAGAACTTTTCTTACTCTACTCTTCTCAAGTTTCTTTACGGCTCTATCATTGAAGAGCTTCTTGTCTTACTCGTAAAGACTGCTGGTCACTCTGTCACTGGTCAGCAGGATGAGCATGATATTGATGGCGTCAAAGGCCACTCAGACGGGCGCATTGACGGAGTTCTTGTTGACTTTAAGTCAGCTTCAGGCCGCTCTCTTCTCAAGTTTAAAAATAGAAATCTTTTCTTTGACGATCCCTTTGGTTACATCGCACAGATAAGTGCTTATGCTGAAAAAGAAAAAGATGATCGTGCAGCCTTTGTCGTTATGGATAAACAGGCTGGAGAGTTAGTTACGATGGAGCTTAGTCGATCAGAAATGATCGATCCGATAAAGAGAATATCTGATCTCAAAGAGGCACTATCTAAGGACACGCCTCCTGATCTTTGCTATTGGGATGAAGAAGATGGAAAGTCTGGTAATAGAAAGCTGGCAGTTGGGTGCTCATACTGTAACTTTAAAAGTAAGTGTTGGCCTAATCTCAGAGGTTTTAAGTATTCAAATGGTGTTAGGTTTCTGACTGTCGTAGAACGAGAACCAAATGTCGAAGAAGTATTTGTCGAACAATAATCGTTATGGAAATAGAAAAGGAAAGTTCAGGTCAAACTTTGAGAGAACTGTAGCGGAAGACTTGGAAAAGAGAAGTGTAGAGTATGAGTTTGAACCCTACACTATTCCGTACATAGTACCTGCAAAAAACAGAACTTATCTTCCAGATTTTATTTTACCTAATGGTGTCTTAGTAGAGTGTAAGGGTTGGTTTAACTTAGCCGATAGACAAAAAATGTTATACGTTCGTGATTGTAATCCTGACTTAGACATTCGAATGCTTCTCATGTCACCGAAAGCAAGAATATCTAAGAAGAGTAAAACGACAGTAGCTGAATGGTGTGACAAGAATGGATTTATCTGGGCCGAGAAAGTGGTGCCGAAAGAATGGTTGAGAAGGAAAAGGAAACAAAAGAAGAGTTCTTCGTAAGTGTATCATCGCTTGATGAAGAGGGATTTGATTTTTCTTGGGCTGATCTAGGTTCAGATTATTCAAACATCGAAACAGATGAAACAAAAGATTCTTCATCTAGTCCCGAAAGAATGATGTTTATTGCAGTCTTTATTCAAAGTTTGCTAGACGCTACTAAAGAAAAGTATGAAGGAGAACCTACTGAATCCGTTAACAATCGAAGAGCGGCGCACAAGTGGTTTAGTGTACCTTCTTGCGTCACCGCTTCTACCTTTGAACCTATCTGTGAACTAGCGGGTATCGATCCAGACTACGCAAGAAGGTATTATAAAAAAGTTGTTGACGGTGATATTGAGTTTCCATATCGTAGAATTAACGTTTTGATTAACGCTTCAAAGGATTAAGAAATGAAGTACGAAGATTGGAAAAAGTTAAGTCATGAAGAAAGCGAAGAGGATTCAATTCTTTATATGACAAAAGCTATTAAACATGATGAAGTTTCAAGACCAGCGCACTACAATCGTAGTGGTATTGAAGCTATTAAAGCCATCGAAGCTAGCATGTCAGAAGTAGAGTTTCTTGGCTATCTCAAAGGAAACATTCTCAAATATCTTTGGAGATATGGTTACAAAGATAATCCAAAGAAAGACATAGCTAAAGCTCGCTGGTATCTTGATCTTCTTTACGATCAGATTGTAGACTTGGATCAAGAAGAACTGTCTAACAAGTTGAAAAACTTGTAGAAACTTTTTTTCTTGTCATAGCGCAGCGGCGCTGATAGTATGGTTATTCATCTCTAATCAAAGGAGTTTAGTTGTGCAGTATGTAGTTCAGCCCAATCCCAAACATGATTACCTTTCTTCTCGTAGTGCTTCTAATCAGCTTGTGAGCAACATAGAAGAGTATTGGTCAAAAAAGGGATATACTAATGTTCGTGCTTGGGTTGAGAAGCAAGACTACGGTCGTAAACATATCTATGTAGTGCGTTCTAATCTCTCTCTAAAACCTACTACCTAACTAAAACTACACATAAAGGAGAACTGACATGGCTACGTTTCGTAGCAATGAGAACCCCATGTTTCGCTCAAAATTCAGCGAAGATATCTTCAAACATAAGTATGCTCATCACGGTTGTGAGACTTGGGACGCACTGTCGTCAACTCTTGTTGATGACGTGTGTCAGGATTATCTGTCCAAAGATGATAAAGATGAATTGAAACGAATGATCACCGACCTGAAGTTTATTCCCGGTGGTCGTTATCTTTATTATGCTGGACGTGATAATAAGTTCTTTAACAACTGTTATCTTCTACGTGCAGAGGAAGACACCAGAGAAGATTGGGCTAACATCTCTTGGAAGTCTGAGTCGTGCCTCATGACAGGCGGTGGTATCGGTATCGACTACTCTGTCTATCGTGAAGAAGGCCGTCTTCTAAACGGTACAGGTGGACTAGCGTCTGGTCCTATTCCAAAGATGCAGATGATCAATGAGATTGGTCGAAGAGTTATGCAGGGTGGAAGTCGTAGGTCTGCTATCTATGCTAGCTTAAACTGGAAGCATCCTGATGTAGATAAGTTTCTTACCAGCAAGAACTGGTACGACATGCCCGTAGGAGATACAGGCTTTAGCATTGGTCAGGTTAAAGAGCAGGACTTTAATTTTATTGCTCCTCTTGATATGACAAATGTTAGTGTCAACTATGATACTGAATGGCTTCTTAATTATTGGAAGACGGGTGATGTTGGGGATACTTTTAAGCAGAATGTTAGACAAGCCTTATCTACTGCAGAGCCGGGGTTCTCGTTCAATTTCTTCGAGAAGGAAAATGAGACGTTACGCAATGCTTGTACGGAAGTTACATCTGAAGATGATAGTGACGTGTGCAATCTTGGTTCTATTAATATGGGACGTATTGATGACCTGAAAGATTTCGCTGACTGCGTAGAGCTTGCTACTAAGTTTCTGCTATGTGGTACTCTCAGGGCCAAGCTTCCTTACGATAAGGTATATGAAACCAGAGAGAAGAACCGTAGGCTTGGCCTTGGTCTTATGGGTATGCACGAATGGCTTATCAAGGGAGGACAAAAGTATGAGGTTACGGATGGACTTCACAAGTGGCTATCAGTATACAAAGGAGTTAGCGATCACGTTAGCGCCAGCTTTGCTGATACTCTTGGCTGTAGTCGCCCTGTCGCTAATCGTGCCATTGCTCCTACCGGCTCAATAGGTATTCTGGCTGGCACTTCTACAGGCGTTGAGCCTATCTTTGCCGTAGCTTACAAGCGCAGGTATCTGAAGGGTGGCAATCGCTGGCACTATCAGTATGTGGTGGACAGTGCAGCACAGGAGATCATCGATCTTTATGGTGTTGCTCCTAATAAGATTGAGTCCGCTCTTGATCTAGCAGAAGACTATAAGCGTCGTATGAAGTTCCAAGCTGACGTTCAAGATTATGTTGATATGTCTATCAGCAGTACTATTAATCTTCCTAAGTGGGGAACTAAACTTAATAATGAAGATACCGTCGATACTTTTTCTGAAACTCTTGCTTCTTATGCTCACCGCTTACGTGGCTTCACGGTATATCCAGACGGTTGTAGGGGTGGGCAACCATTGACATCCGTTTCTTACTCTGAGGCCGTAGATAAGTTGGGTGAAGAGTTCGAAGAGAGTGTCGAGACGCATGACATATGCGACATCACTGGACACGGCGGAAGCTGCGGAGTATAATAAATTATGGCATTAATTAGCTTAACTCAGGAAACAGCATGGGTTATTGACGACGATCCTGTTCGTCCTGAGTTAAGCTATGCCTTTCGAACATCAGAGGACAGACACGGTTATGTTCTTCTGAATGATTTTACTGGAAACGTTGAAGCAGTTTGCTGCACTGCAATATGCTCTTCAGTTCCGATAACAGTCGAAGAACTATCTAACTTTTCTACCAAAGAAAACACAAGAAAGATCGCTGTCTTTTATACGTTATGGTCTTATGCGCGTGGAGCAGGTAGGCAAATACTCTTTGATATTTACCACGATATTAAAAAACACAGACCTTCAGTAGAGCGTTTTGTAACTCTCAGCCCCAAGACAGATATGGCAGAAAAGTTTCACACATCGAATGGTGCCGTTATTCTTAGTCGTAATAAGGAGAGCGATAACTATGAGTACGTCGAAAGAAAATGGCTCTTCTCTCGAAAAGAAAAAATGCACTAAGATTTGTAAGTTAGACTCAGAAAAAGTTTATTGTGTTGGCTGTAACCGAACACTAGAAGAAATAAGAAATGCATATTCAAGAAGTTTGGAAAAGTGAGAGTGCTCTGTCGGACGAGTTTTGTGATAACCTTGTTCGACTTGGTAAAGAAACAAATCATGAATATGGTTTTATAGATAAAGACACTGTAAACACAACTGTCAGAAATAGCAGAGTAGCTTGGATAAATAATCCAGAACTTACTGAAGTATTTTACAAGTGTATTATTCTTGCTAATCAAGAAGCTGGTTGGAATTTTGACATACACTCAGTAGAAGTTATGCAGTTCTCTACGTACTACGAAACTGGTCACTACGGCTGGCACATGGATATAGAGAACTCATTTGATCCTGCCAAAGTTAGAAAGCTTTCTCTAGTCGTCTCTTTAAATGATGATTACGAAGGGGGTGAGTTTCAGTTTAGCTGGGGTAAACCTTCTAAGTCTTATCACAAACGTGTTATTGATTGCCCTGAATTAAAAAAGAAGGGAAGCATTGTTGTCTTCCCCTCTTTTCTTTGGCATCGTGTGAAGCCTGTTCTATATAATGAAAAGCATTCTATTGCTCTGTGGGCTTATGGTCCTGCTTTTCGGTAATATCATATAGCTGCATTTCTAACTTTACAATCTCTTCATCAAGAGCGTCACGTTGAAATTTTATAGTTTCTAGCTTTTGCTCTAACGCTGCTTCTTTATACTTATTCATAACCTTCTCTGAAACTTTATAAGTATTCTCATACTTTTTCATGAGGGCTTCAGGGTAAGACGGATAGTCGTAAGGCAGTGTATTGGAAAAATACTTGATATACATATCAACCTCTTTATTTAGCATTGATTAATACGAACCTTTTTATAAGCGTTCGCTTCTAAATACATGGATGTTAATTTTATTTTTTCAAGTTTTCTCTAGCCACTCCTTTCATCTTTTCAAATGATCTCATTCCACCTAATCCTAGCAAAGACATAAGAAGAGTCATGAGTGCTTGTGTATCCAGTGCAGGAAGTTCGACAACAGGATACCAGATAGCAAAGGCCCAGCTAGCTACAGGAGCTACAATAAACTGCCATATCATAGCAAAGCAACATACCCACATGATAGCTGGTCTTGCTCCGCTGACGAAGATAGAGGGATGCTTCGCCTGTTCTATGTTCGCTTGTGCTTGAGCAAGATCAAGAGATACTAACTGTGTTTTTAGCTCATGATCTAATTTTTTTCTTAAATCTTTATCTTCTACAAACTTATCTAAAACTTTTCCAGCCACTCCGATTACGGAGTCTGCAATACCTAAAACCATTAGTCTGCCTTTCTTTCACTAGATACAGGCGGGTGTTTGCCATTGTGCATGTGATATAGTTTATCATAATTTTTTTCTAAATTTTTTATAGTTGTTAGTATTTCAGCTAGCTGCATGTGATCACGTCTGAGATTTTCAGGACTTGCCATCTTAGCTAATATAGAAATTCTTTGTTCTTGCGTTTCTGTAGAAGTATGTAACCTATCATAATTACTATCCATCTTTCTTAAACGATGCTCTACATCATCTAGTTTATCTACTAATTGTTTGATCTGCATTTTGGCTACAGCACTAGCCCCAGCAACACTAAATAGTATTCCTCCTAGAGTGACGACCAAACGTAGATCAATCGCTCCTTCCATTGACTGCTCTCCTTATGCAGAAATATTCTTGATATATACCATAGAAAAGTTTGCAGAAATTAAGTTATTTGATCCAGAAGATACTGCTCTTACTTCTAGGTCAGTTTTTTCTGGTACTAAGATTGGATAGCGTATCAAAAAATCTGCAACTCCACCTGAACCAAGAGTCTGTTTCATCATAACTCGAAACACACCGCCCTGTGTACGCTGGACAATTTGAGCAGTGACATATTGGTTAGCATTAGTTGTACCAGTAGCGATGTTTACATGATCTAAAAATCCAGTATATCCGGCAGGAACTGTCCACATAGCCATCAATGTTTGATTCTCGCCTATCGTAATACGAGCGTATGTCGTCCCACCGTTGGTGATGTTTAAATTTCCAGTTGGTTCTTGTGATCCTGAAACATAAGAACGAGTTACACGAAAGAATGTCTTAGTAGTTGTAGCTGTACCAGCGCCAGCTAAAGTTACTTCATCAGATATTTCATTGAAGTCTCCATCAAGACCTTCTATGATAACTGTAACTCCATTATCATTTGCTGGTGTACCTGCATCTGTAGTTACCGTCATAACGACAGCAGAACTTGGGTAAGCGTATAAACCACCTACATCCCAAATAGTTTCTTCTGTACCGTTTATATCTGAATTAAAGCCAAACTTAAAAACCGTTTTATGGTTTTCTATTTGATTACGAACAACCTGTAGTTCAAAAGGTTCTGTTCTACCTGTTCGTGTGATTGATGAAGGTATAGCCATTTATGCTCCTTACATGGAGCAAGTTATCACTCCAGTGTATCTAATGTATTTATTAAATCTTGTTTAATTCTATCAAGCTGAATGTATAGGGCGCTTACAGTCAATGCTCCAAAAAACCAATCTTGCATTGATCCATCATCTTCAAAAGCAAGAAAGACGCCTCCCTTTATTTTATCATTTTTTGAGACGATTTCAAAAATTTTTTCCATAGACTCAATTACAACAGCGTGAGCCTGTTCATCAACACCTTCATCAGTATTTTTATTAGGAGGAAGAGCTATAAAATTACTAGGAAAATCAACTATATTATCATCAGCCATTCAGTATCTCCGTGTAATGAGGTTTAATGTATCCGTTAGATACTCTATCTTTCCATATAGCATTTACTAGCCCACCACAATACATGTTGAGTGTCATGTCTACTGATTTATTATCAAGCATACTTTCCATATCTTGAGCCATTGCGAGTAGCTCACCTGTAACCCAGAACTTTTCTTTCTCTTCTCCAATGCCAACCTTAATCCATTTAGGACTGCCACTTTCAAGAAGCTCTTCTTTGTCTTCAGGTTCTCCTTCAATACATGCATCAAATCCAAACAGATCAAAGTTACGAAAACCAAGAACATGAAACAAACCGATAGCTCTGGTGGCTGCACAGGTTCCACCTGCAATCAGCATTGTATCTCTGAGAAGGGGCCAATCCTGAATAGCCTGAGAGAACGCATCCCATCCATACACATTGTCAGTCTTGCTAAGAATGTAATCAACAGCAGTTACATCTGTCATCGACGCAACAAAGAACTTTGTCTTTTCAGGAATGTCTTTAAACAGATCACGCCTCTTTACTCCATGTGTAGACACCCCGTCAATCGGTCTAGGATCAAGCACAATGCATCCCCAAGGGACAATGCCCTCCTTGAGTAGTACCGGAAGAGAGTGCTTAACACAGACCACCTTAGATTGCTTTTCAGCCACTATCTTTTTTAGCTTACCCATATTCTTTTTAAGAGAAGGACCACCAGAAACAATACACATATGTTCATTGTTTGGAGCACCCGCTTTCTTGATCCATCTATTCATTTTATTTTTATTAGAAGTAATGCTCTCCTGAATATACTCATCAGGCATTGAGTCGTGAGGCGTTACCTTGATAGGAGTACGGTTCTGCACAGGAGCAAGAGTCATCTCAGGAAGATCAGGCAGCTTATCATAGTGAAGAACAGCTACAAGATTAGTGATGCCTCCACCCAAAACCCTATCTTTTGATGTCAGAATTTTCTTTCTTGCATCATCATCTATGAGATTGTCATATACGTAGTTCGTACCGCACATCTCTGGATCAACTTCTTTACCCTCTTCGTCAGCAGTAAAGTAATCATCAATGATCACAAACGGAACATGCTTCAACATCTCATAGTCTGAAGAACACGTCTGTATACTGTGACCACCATCGATGTAAGCAAAGTCAGGATGAATATTGTGAGTATTTCTAAAGTCTCTGTCGTGTACCAGCTTTAAAGTTTCTTTTGAGTCTCCTGCATACAGACAAAAAGTAAAAGTCTTACCATCTTCTTTTACCTTTTTAGCAAACTCAGTTAGCTTTTCTTCAACCTGTTTTTTAGTATGATGTGCTTTCGTATTAAGTTCCGCTTTATCCGTTTCTTCTGTGGCATGATCAAACAGATCAAAACCAGTGTAGTGAACAACATCCGATTTAGCGAACGCTGCAGATGCCATTTGTATAGCTCTATCACCATTCCATGTTCCTACTTCAAGAAGATTTTTTCTTTCATAAAACGCAACAAGAGAATTAATATAAGCATATCGTTGTGGCCCCGCTGGCATTGCCGGTATCTGATTTGATTCTTCTTCTTTATTGTATTTAAGATTACCCTTCTTGTGCTCCAAAAACTTACCGAGTTCGCTGGTAGCAAAAGCATTTAGATCAGTGCAGTCAGGCGACATGTTATAAACATTCAAGCCGTGCTCTTCATGAATGTTCAACAAGCGCGTAAAGACAAAGCCATCATGCCACTCTCTGTATCCAAACACTTCATGGCTTGTGTACATTCCACGAAAGTCAGATAGAAACTCAAGAGTACGAGTAGAGTTTAGATTGAAAGACAGAAAAGAAGTTTCACTATAATCGATAGCAGTGCGGCCTAGATGTACGACTTCTGCTTCTTCGTTGGGTGCAGCAAAGTTTACAATGTCTGACCAACTCATATGATCTTTTGATACAGTGTCTGCATCTAGCCATACGAGATAACCATCTACATTGGCTGAGTTTGTAATAGCAAAAACCTTGTGACAAAACTTTATCACGTCCATGCGGTAGTTGTAGCCACCGTTAGGTTCTTTACCGTTGTACTCAGCGTTGTCCTTCTTAAACGTGGTGAGGTCTTCATCACTGTCTAAGGAAAAGTAAGAAACGTTTGGTACATCAGGAGCATCTTCAGGCAGTTCGCCGTTATGATAGTAAAGCCGAAGATTAATAGTGCTTTCCCATTTGTCTATAAAACTTTCAACAAAATTCTTAGCGTAAACTTCCCAATCTTTTACGTGAAAGCTAGAAACAATAGTAACTTTTTTCGATGTCATCTTATAACCTGCCCTTAGAGGAGATAATGCTTGTCTTTAAGTACAAGGCATCTTTGTAATTTTTAAACCATTCGTTAGCATATGCAACTTCTTTGTACTCAGGAAACCAAGGACCGCCCTCAGAAAAGTGAACGGCTTTGACATTGATACCTTCTTGTTTTGCTTTTTCTGTATTAACAGAGATGCCCGGAATAAAGTTCCATCCTTCGTTTATCTCACCAATCTCCTCATCTTTCAACCAACTGAAAGAATGTAAGCTAGCGCCCGTAGCTTTATTAGTTTTAATAGGATCAAGGATAGGTTTATTGGACGGATGTCCTACGTTCCATAAGACAAAAGAAGACCACAGCTTTCTTGGATAAGCACTTTGAACCACGCCATCCATCTTCTTTTTATTTTCTTTAGGAGTGAAATTAAACTTGACGCACATTGCTGCGTACTTGTCGTCAACCTGCTCGAACAAGCTGTCGAGCGGTGCTCTGAACATGAAGTCACAGTCGCAGAAAAGAATCCAACCATCTTCTGCATAATCAAATTTAGCCATGTAAGGAGCTAGAAAACGAGAGTGAGAAAACTCTGTAGAGAAAGGCTTACCATCTTCTTCGTCCCAGTACTGACCATCCTCATCGATGCGCCATCCACGATAAAACCAGTTGTAACGACGAAGAACTCTATGATCTAGTTTGTGAACTCCAACATTAGAACCGTTATGCTTTTTTAAAGTAAATTCACAGACATCGTAAGCTTCTTGTTCACGAGAGTCATAGCCCACATACACATTATACTTTGGTGGTGACATAATAAAATTAACCTTATAGAAGGAAATACTCCTTTTATATAGTTAACTTATATAAATGTCAATTCCTTATTCGTTATATGTAGCATCTCCGAGAACACGCATAAACAGTTCAGGACGTACTGCTTTCGGAACACGGGGTCCGGTGCCGTAGCCAAACGGTTGCATTGCTCTCAGTACTCTACTCATAGGCGTTTGAGGATTAATTCTGTACTGACGAGAAGGCTCCATAATATTATCAAAGTCATGCTGCATAGTATGCAGAAAGTCTGTGTAATATTTAGCTAGGAAGTTAGCGGCTGAGTCACCGTCTCCTCTTTGAGCGGCTGCTAGATAACCACCCAGATTTTTAGACATTCTATTTGTGTACACATCTTTGCCTATCTTAGCACGATAAGACAGATAGTTCTCAAGACCACGCCGTTCTCTAGCACGAGATACAAGAGTAGGCGTAAAGCCAAATGTTTTCATCAGACGTTCTGTGCCAGATAAAGAACCCGCTGGTAATAGCTGCTGCCCTCTTGCCGTAAACGTACCTACTGATGGTTCTTTTACCAAAGCATCGTAAGCATTACGTGCAGCGATAGGCATTACACCAACGGCAGCGCCGAGAAGATCATTATTATCGTAAGCTTCTTTAGTTCCTTTGACCATGTCTACTGCACGAGAAACCGCAGGACCAGCAAAGTCAACAGGATCACCACCCATTAACAGGCGGAGCGGTACGACATCACCGTAACCAGTACGACGCGACACGTCCGCACCCAGCATTCTGGGAATACCGCGAAGAAGTGCATCAGTTGCCGTATATCCCATCGTATCGCCAAGAGTTACGCGAAGCTCTTCTTCAAAGTCTTCTCCAACCTGATCACCAAACTGCTCCGTAAAGAACTTGATAATCTCTTTTAGATTTTCCATAAACGGAAGACCCATAGCACCACCAAACGCCATCATAGAAAGCGTCATAGCTGCTAGCTGCTTCATAGCTATCTTACGTGCAGCAGGGCGAAGAGCCTCTGGAATAGTATCCATACGCCCATTCAAAGACTTGAATAGCGCATCACCGTACATTCCAACCATCTGATACAGGAAGCTTTGAAACTGAGTGACAACACTCATAACCGGACCCTGCATAATAGCAGGACGGTTCTCTTGACCCATGAAGAACTGTGTCTTTTCGACACCCATTGTTCCCATCAGTTTAGCAAAGTCTTCAGTGTCTAACCGAGAGATATCCTGATCACCGAAGCGAGTGCCACTTACGAATGCTTCAAAGTTCTTACGGTTCTTGGGGTCTTTAGCAGCACGATAGAAAGCAAGAGCCGCTGCAATACGGTTAGTATTTTCAATAACACCAAAAGCATAACCAGAAGCGTTAAGCACAGGAGCAACGCCACGCCTGACATCTAGCTCTTGAAGACGAGCAGCGCCCAAGTCAATGTTCTGAATCGGTTGAATAACACCAGTTCTAAATAGCTCTGCCAGATACCTGTATTCTTCTTCTGTAACAGAGTCTGGTTTTTTATCCATGTCTACTTCGACGCTGACCGTACCATCAGGAGCCGTGTCAGTTTTAAAGAACGAGAACCCGTACTCACCTACTGAAGGTTTGTCTTTTGATCCCAGCATCTTGCCGTACAAAGCAGAGGAATCTTTTAGAGCTTTCGCAACATACACGCCGCCGCTACCTAATCCAGTAATAGCACCCAGAACAGGATAAGTAGCTTGGAAAGTCTGCGTCAGGTTGACTAGAGCAGATGAAACGTTGAAGCCAAGGAACATATGGAAAGCAAATGCACGAGCCATCGGAGCTTCGTTTCTTGGATTATTTACATAATCATATATTTCTTTAGCTCTATCATGATACTTAGGTTGAGTACCTCTAGCAGTTTCTAAGTTAGTCAATCCTGCAAAAAGTTCAGGCTCTGTAAACAAAGAAGAGGCAGTGTTTGCTGTAGTATCGATAGACCTAACAAAAGAATCAAGAAGATAAGCACCATCGTTATTTCTTGAATTGATATAACCCGGAATATTCTGTCGTGGCTGTATCAATCTATTAATACGCTTTGCAAAAAGACCAGAAGCAATTTCATCTATAAGCGCACTAGCATCATCTGAAGTAGTTCCTGCTTTTCTCAAAGCTATTTCTTCAAGAATGTTTAAGGACTCAAGCAATGCAGCCTGTTCTTCTGGTTTCAGTCCTCTAAATGTTTTCTTGTTTGCATCGTATTCAATTTTAAATGGAGCACTTACAGTCATGCCCGGATACTGAGCCTGTAGCTCTGAACGAATTTCGTTCAGCCTATCCTGTTTTCTTGAGCCAAATCGATCTAAGAAAGTAGAAGGAATAGTTTCAAAGTATAAAACTTTTCCATCTTTATCTTTTACAACAATACCTGTGTCACCGTAACGATAGTTAGGAAAGTAACCTTCTTTTTTACTTTGCTGTAGCTGTTGAATAAGAAGCATAGCTTCGCCAAGTTTTTGATCAACATCTCCCCTATCTAAATATTCTTCTTTCAGACCCGGAAACGCGGCTTTCTTTTCTTCTAGCGAAGCATTTTTAAAAGCATCCTTTTTTAAACGTATTGTAGTAATTCCATCTTCTGTAACTCTTTCTAAGAATGGATTATTATCTACATCTAAAAACTTGCGAAGATCAGCAATTACATTGTTGTAATCAGCAGGTTGTCCAGCATCATCTACAGTTCGAATGATGTCACCAAGACCAGACTCACCCAGTTCTCTGCCATTTATGAAAGAGTGGAGAATGGAAGTAAACAAATTATTACTAAGAAAATTACTGGTAGAACGCACACCAGCTACAGCATTAGCAACTTCAGGCTGACCTGACAGGGTAAACGTAACTCCTTCTTCTGTACGCTGTATTGAAACTGTTGATGGATCAAGACCAAGCATAGACAAAAATCTATTCTCTGTTCCATATTCAGTTTCTATTTGTTCATATCTTGTTTTCGGTATAGAAACTTCAACAGTTCCGCTTTCGATATCTATCGTTGGCTCAACTTCACCGTTGTTAGAAAGCTGAACCATTACAGATGTTAGCTGTCGTTGATCACGATTAAGAGCACGTAAAGGTTCTGCACCTATCTTAACTGATGCGCCTTTAATAATGTTACGTATCTGTACACGTTTCTGCAGCGTGTTATAGAAAGCACGAAACAGTGGATTCTTCTGCGCTAGATCAGAAGGATGAGAAATAAGACGACCCATAAAACCAAGGTCACGCATGGAGTTGTTAAAGAACCCATCTTTAAATGGATTAGCAACGCCACCGAAGCTCGGAGTTCTCTTAATAGGAGCACCTACCAGTGCTTCGTAGTTAGGCGCAGCATTTACACCTGCGTACTTGGCAGCAGCCTGATCGTCTAAACGTCCTGCTTGTCTTGCTAGCTCACCACTATCAAAGTCTTCAAAGAGTTTTTTAACCTGTTCAATCTCTGATGTAACATCTGGGTCAGCTATCTTCGTAATGAAGCCATTGCCCCGCGCCCAGCTAGACACTGCATCAAAGAAATCTTTCAGTGTTTTGAGCCGTTTTCTAACCGGAGCTTGCATTCCTTTGATTGGAACACCCGCTGCCCACAGAGAAAAGATTTGAGCTTGTGCTTCTTCTAAACGATACTCTGGAGGATAAGCATCAAACCACTCTTTTGATACTCCGTTTCTCATAGCAAACTCAGGTGTGATAACTCTGTCGAGCAACGCCTGATCATCCTGAGTAAGAACTAAACGTTTGCCAGCATGAAACGCTTCATGATAAGTAACACCAAGAAGCCTTGAATAATCATTAAAGCTTTCAGGAAAACCGTGTTCGCTAGTAGGAAGCCTTGTTGTCTGAATAGCTATTCTTGTTGGAACACCTTGACGACCGTCAAAATCTCCACCAACTTCTACATAACCATATGGAGTTTTTACAAAAGGCTGTTCACCTCTTTTATTAAATCTAATAGTAGCAGCGCCTAAACTATTTCTAGCTAGATGCCTATTAGCTTCTTGACCTATGTAGATAGCTATCTCTTCTGCACGATCCGCTCTTATTGGTCCTACCATTCTAAGAATAGCGTTCTTTAATCCTTGTATAGCAGCACTATCGATAACGCCATCTGTAGCCGCCTTCTGATCTGTAATCATAACATTCTCAAAAGACGTTACATCTTGAATGTTACCGTCTCCAAGATACTGACCAACTTCTCCTTTTGCATAGGCTCTTACAAATTTTGCAAATTCTCTGTTGTAAGGTTTACTTCTTGCGTTTCTATAACCGCTTAACAAGTTTGATCCATCAGCATCAACCAACGCACCAGAGTTTGCTAATGCTGCAACATTTACTCTTCCATTTACGATAAAATCGTTTATTGCATTTACAAAATCTCTTGCACCTTGCTGATCTGATCCAAACACACCAATAATTCTAGCAAAGTCTTTTTTGATATCTCTAATAGTTTGTTGTTCTGCTGAGTTAGTTGTTTCCGGTAATTTTTCTACAGGTTCTACAACAGGCTCTGCTTCAGGTTCCGCAACAGGTTCCGCAACAGGTTCCGCAACAGGTTCCGCAACAGGTTCCGCAACAGGTTCCGCAACAGGTTCTACAACAGGTTCTACAACAGGTTCTACAACAGGTTCTACAACAGGTTCTACAACAGGTTCTACAACAGGTTCTACAACAGGTTCCGCTTCAGGTTCTGCAACAGGTGCTTCTTCAGGTGCTGCTTCTGCTTCAGGTTCTGAAACGGGTGCGGTTTCAGGTTCTGCTTTTTTTACAACTTCTGGTTCTGGTATCAGCTTTCTAACGTTATTTACTGCCTCATTAGCAAAAGCAGTATTACGCTCACGAATAGCTTTCATGATACGTGCGTTAGAGACACCAGCCTTACGCGCCTCTCTAATAGAAGACAAAAGATTATAACGTACTTGCAGTCTTTGATTAGCGTCCAGTGAAGGATCATTCTCTACTGCATTGACTGCTTCATTCTGGTTTGCTTCACCAAACTGATAGCCTGTCCTTAGTCGAATACGTTCATCAACTTCACCGAGAGAAGCTTTTCCTTCTGACTCTTGAACATTAACTTCTTCAATAAATGCACCAAGTTGACCAACACCCTGCGGACCTGCTTTGTCGTAAATAGTCTCTATCTCTTCAAAGGTAAACTCTTTACCTGTATCAGGATTTATAGTGAAACTAAGAAGATCACGAGCATCGCGTTCATATTTAGTTGCTGGATTTCTTACATGACGTTCATAAACTTCAGACAGTTCTGAGCTTGTCATCTTGTCTAGCTGGTTCTGATCGTACATAGGAGTACCATCTTCCAGCTTTTGATCCATCAGATAAGCTCGAACTTCAGGACCGCCATAGACATTTTCCATGACTGACGTTGTTACAAGTTCATTAGCTCTCTGAACACGCGCCGTAGCATCGTTTATGACTGTTTGATACTGATCTGCTAGTTGCTGATTACCTTCAGTTAAAGCTTGAGCTTGTGCTGCTTCAGCCTGTTCTAAAGTTGTAACGTCTGCTTCTACCTGCTTTTGTATATTGGTATATTCATCAGACTTCGTGTACTTATCAAACTTTTCACGAACACGACGCGCTTTACGAAGCCCAAAGCTTTCAATAATACCTGCAAGAGTTCCACCGGCAGCACCACCATACAGACCTTCTTCCATGATCGCAGGATCAAGAAGTTCTCTGTCTGGATTATAAACATATTTTTCAATAGCATTTTGAGCTATAGCAGCTACCGCTTCTTGAGAACCTTCAAGTCCAGCAGTCTTTGCTATACGAAGTCCAAAGTCTTTAAACGGTTTATCTGAAATACCTAAGTTAGCTGCCAAGTCTCCACGCTGTGCTTGCTTTGTTCCTATGTTGCGAACTGTGCTTTCTAAAGTATTTGTAAGTTCTGTCTTACCACCGTATATCTTTTTAATACGATTGATTGCCTTGATAGGAGCAAGTACTTCAGACAGGCCAACACCAGCGCCAAACAATGTAGCTTGAGTAAGCTGTTCATCACTGGCACCAGCTTCTTTCGCACGTTCAAAAGCTTCGTCTGCACCAGAACCAGCAGCAAGAGACGCAGCAAAACCAAGAGAAGCACCGCCACTGAGCGGAGCCGCTATCACTGCGGGTGCAGCAAATCCTAGAATAGAACCAAAAGCATTGGAAAATTTAAAGAGAGTTTCTTTGTCTTCAGACGCCTGTATCTCTTGAGCACCACGCTTCAGTGCATCACCGGCTTGACTAACCCAACCTTCTTCATCTCCAGTAGGGTCTAGGCCAACACGTTCTGCAATGCGCTCAATACCAGACAAGCCAGAGCCAATAGCGCCCTGTGCGCCAGACCGCAGTCCAGCAAATATCTCACCTAGATAAGTACGATCTTGATCACTAACCTGTGCAACTTCTTGAGAAGTAGGCGTAAACTTAGGAGGAGCAAGCTGACCCTCTTTCATCTTTGTTAAAAGACGATCAACGGCAGCTACCTCTTCAGCCAATGGAGAAAAGTTAGGATTGTTAAGATTAGTTAAGATGAGAGCGTCTTGAGTATCCTGTTCAGTATAGGCATCAGGAATCTCGACAGTTCCCATGCTGCCTAGATTGTACAACTGAGGCATTTAAATACTCCGAATGCCGGTCACACCATATTGAGCAAAGTCTTGAGGAACAGAACCACCAGAGGCAAGTCCACTTTGCGATCTTCTTAAAGTATTAATGATAGTACTTCTAGCTGCTTCTTTTTGTTCTGCAGTAGAATCTTCATCACCCAAAACTTCTATAGCTTGTGGTTCAATGCTTAGAACTTGTTTGTAAAGGTCTGGATAAGCTTTAAAAGAATCTAAGTTAAAGCGACGATCTTTGTCAAGAATATCTGCCGTAAACTTTTGATAGTCTAACTTTAATCTTTCGACATCAGTTTGTCTTTTTAGAATTGCTTTGAGCCTATCACTCTTGCTAGACTCTCCATAGTATTGAGCTTTGGTTAGATTTAGCAAACGTTCTTCTGGCCGTTTTGAAGCAGAAAGAAGTTTAGCAGCGTTGGTCAAACCTTCTTCACGTCCCGTGCTAGCAGCCAAAGCAGCAGCAGCTAGACCAAACCAATCAGTAAGATCACGCTGCCCTTCTTGTGGTTCACCTTCTGCAGCAGGATCAGCGGCAGTAGGTTTAGCTTCTTCGACAGGTAGCCTATTAAATCCACCAACTACTTCATCATCAGCAAGAAGCGGACCTTCTTCTTCTGTTGTTTTAGGACGGCCTTCAGAAGGAGGAATCACACGACCAACACCAAGCTTACCTTTGCCTACCCCTTCTTTTCTTAGCTGCTCGCTTCTTTCAGCACCTAGCTGTTGTAGTGTTCCCTCTTCTACAGCTTTAGCAACAGACGCTTTTCTATCTTCTTCTGACTGAGAAGAAGCCTTTATTCCAGCTATAGCCTCTGCTCTTTCTCTTGCTTTATCTGGATCAAGTCCCGCTTCAATCAAACGTTTAGTTTCTGTTTTTATTATTTGATCAACTTTAGCTGCTTGAGCTTTTTCAGCGGCAGCGATTGCACCTCTGCTTTCTACAGTTCCTTGTGCAACAAAGGCCGGAAGACCTGAACCAACTACCTCTCCAGCACCTTTCCCTAAAATTAATTCTGCAGCTTTTTTCCTAGACTCAGTAATACCTTCACCTAAATCTCTTTGCCTTCTTTCAACCTCTGCTTCAAATGCTGCTTGTCTATTTTTAGCAGCATCAACATTAGAAGAAAGTTCTGCATTGAATGGATTATTTCCCAAACCTAAAGCTCTACCAACTGCCGTGTCTGAAAGATTACTTACCCCTTCTACAGCTTTATCAACAGTAGAAGAAATACCTTCTCTAAGACCACCACTAACATCTTCCCTTATATTTTCAGAAACACCAGTAGGTTCTGGAATTACAGGAGGAGCACTACCAATACCAGCAGTTGCTCGTGATTGTGTCATGCTCTTGCCCAATGCAGGAGGTACGGGAAGACGCCTTCTCTGAAACTCTTCTATAAGTGCTGAAGTATTAGGATCATTTGGTGTAGCACTGCTAGCTAAACTGTACAAATTATCTTGAGACATTACTTGAAAGTTTGGTCCAGAACCAATTCGTGTAACTCCACCGGGAGCATACGAAGCAACAGGATTACCAATCATGCTGCTTAGTCCTTTGTCATCTCCTACACTTTCTGTGTACTGTTGAGACGGAGCACCGCCAAAGGCAAGACCTACGATACCACCATCATTAAACAAGCCAAAGCCTTTACCGATAGCACCTGCCGCTGCAGCCTGTCCAAGTATCTGTTGAGTAGGACTAAAAGGAGCGGCGGTTGTTTGATACGTATTCATAGGCGGCTGGTAGCCACGAAGAATACCAGAATAAAAACCAATCTGTTGTTTTGGATAATCAACTTCACGCTGGAACTCTTCAAGACCACGAGTAATAGATTCAGTCTGAAGTCCACGCTGCGCTTCACCAGCCGATAGCTGACGACCAACACCAGCAGACAGAACACTTGCCTCTTGCGCTCCAAGACCAGCAAGCTGACCACCTATACCAGAGACAGCCTGACCTCCGGCTATCTGTCTTTGACGTTCTTGCTCAAGACGCTGAGTAGCACGATCAAATGCCGCAGCACCTCCAGTAGTCTGAATGTCAGAAAGACGCTGTCCAAGATTACGTTCAAACTCTGCTTCAAGAAGAGCGCCACGCGAACCACCAAAAGCACCAGCCCTTGCTGCCTGTGCCTGAAGCGCCTGTCGTTGCGGCGCTGCTCGTCGTAGCTCTTCTCGTACAGCAATGTCCGTAACAGCTTGCTGAAACGGATTCATCGCTTCTCTTATTTCTTCACCGCCTATTCTTTGACCACCAGCAGTCGCCATATCGCTGCCTGTAAGAGTAAGACCCTGTCCAGCACGAACAGCCGACACACCCGTTTCAGCCATCTCCGTTGATTTTAAACGATCTAAAGCTTCTTGCTGGGCAGGATCAATAGGAGCAAGAGTTTCTTCTCCTACTTCCTGTAGACGTGCTCTTTCAGGCGGTGGAATATACGCTTCTTCAGAAATAGCCGAAGAACGTTGAAAGACATCCTCAAGAAACGGCCTGAAGAAAGCAGGAATCTCGCTTCTAACTACCTGAGTTTGTGTTGGTGCCGGGGGCGGCGACCCTCCTCCTTTACCCATGACAAACCTCTTTCTCTACCAAATAAAACTTTTGATGATAATTATCTTTTTTCATTCTTTTAATCCAACCTTTTCGGCCACCAGTTTCAATCGAAGAACATTCATTGATAACTGCAAACTTTTCTAAATCAGCTAACATTGGATAATACCAACTATCTAAATTTTTTCCTGAACACAAAAGAAGAGTAAGAACTTTTTTACGTGGATAAGTAGAAAAATGAGAAACCACTAGTCCATCTATCTTTTCATTTATTGCATCAAACGCTAACCAAAGCTGCATCTGATTTGAATGTAAAGCTTCTTTTATGTCCTCTTTATTATATCTTCCACCAGTATAAGGAATAACTTTATCTAATAACTTTTCTACTTCATCAATTTCTAATACTGGATTATAGTTTAGTACATTAGCCTGAAGCATAACTATTTTGTGCATCTTATCCCATCATAGAAGAAAGCGTTTTACTTAACGGCCCCGGCTGCTGTGGAGTTCCATTCTTGTCCCTACGAACATTCTTCATAAGACTGTAAAGTTTTTCATGTCCTTTTGTAATATCGCCGCCACCTATTTCAGCAACTTTATTACGGGGAATAACAAACTCTCCACGAGACAACCGTGCCGCTTGTCGTCCTCCTATTGTAGCCTGAACTTTATCATCAAGTCCAGAACCGGGACCGCCAACTAATCCCTGTAAACCACTGTTAACTACATTTCCTTTTTGATAGTTGGCTCCGCCAGCACTCATTCCAAGCTCATTTGCAAGACGCTTTGCTCCTGCAGTCGTATCACCATCTCCAATGTCAGACACAACATCAGCAGTAATAACAAAATCATTTTCATTTAGCTTTGCAGGACCGCCTTCAGCCATTAACGGCTGCGCCTGTAAAGAGTAAGGACTAAAGAAAGTACGGCTTCCTGCCGGTGCTAACTGTCTTTGCATTGGTGCTGCAGGAGGAATAGTGTAAGGGTCTTCTTCTTCCATAGAGAAAGGCTCTGGTTCAGGCGGAGTAAGAGCATACTTAACACCTTCACCTACTGCCGTTGCTGCAACATCAGCAGTCTTTAGCTGTCCTAGCTGTTGAAGATAAGTTGGATCATTTATAGAAGAAGGTGCTGCTGCATCTAAACCTGCAACAGTATCTGCAGCAGTTATCGTTCCACCCAAGTCTATTCCAGTGCCTTCAAGACCTGTTAAGCCAGAAAGCTGTTCTGCAGGCTGAAGAGCTTCAAGTCCTGTATCTGAGGCTAAAGTGCCTGTTCCGAAAACATCTTCAGAAAGACTAGTCTTGCCAGCTTCTGCACCCGCACTACCAAATATCTGTCCAGAGCCGTAGGAGAACAATGCAGACATGGCAGCGTCTCCAAGTATCTCATCTACCTCTTTGCCTTCAAGAGCGCCTACAGCCGCGCTAGAAGCAGCGGAAGCTCCTACAGGACCAAGGAAAGGAGTAAGAAGAACTGTACCAGCTATGCGTCCTAACGTTCCAAGAATACCACCGCTTCCATAACGAAGAGGAATATCAGCTATTCCGCCGCCAGCCATTTCTACACCGCGACCTTTGAGAACATCAGCGTAACTAACTTTTCCATCTTTATTTAAATCAGGAAAACCAGCAGCGCCTCCTTGAGCCATCTCAACGCCACGTATTTTTGCAAGCATATCCATAATACGAGCACGTTGCTCTGGAGTTATAGAGGATATATCAGGCGCTCCTCCAGTAGGAATTGACCCAGTAGGCATCTTTCCTGTAGCACCTTCTAAGCCTATCTGGAAACCAGAGTTTCCCATATCTAAATTAAAACCAACCATTAGTGAAAATCCTGCCAAGTTGTTCCGTTATAGCCCTGAAATTTATTTGTAGAAGAGTTAAATCTAATATCACCAGCTTTAGGTGTAACCGCTGATCCAGTGTCTGCTACGTTTATTCTTCCGGGTATCTCAATACTTCCGTCGTTATCTTTTTCTACTTTACGCTGCTGTAAACGAATGTCAGCTTGATTGTTTGTTTCTATTAGTGCTGTTGCCCATTGACCTATAATTCGATAAAGAGTTTCTGAAACTACAGTATCAAAGTTATATGGAAATCTAGGAAAGTTAGGAAACTGAGCCATGTCTATCTTTTACCATCAGCCATCATATCCATTCTGACTGTTCCAAATTTCCATTTAGTTTGAGCCGTAGACGTGGCTATGTTTAATTTAGCTGTACGTCCCCGTGCTCTCGGCCTTATCTGAGTAGTAGTATTGTTTACAACAAACGGTCCCTTCGTTATTTCTTCTGAGCTTGGATGTGTTTTAGTAATTAGACTTACATCCAAAGTACCAACAGAAACAACGAAGTCAGGAATAATTCTGTCTATATACATTATATCGTCTCCGTCACCGATATCAAATTCGCCACTTTCAACGAATGAGGTTAACAGAGCACCATCTGCAGTATATACGCCGTTAGGTTCATTATTATAAAGATAAGCATAATTAGGAGGAGTTTCTCCTATCGAAACAGAAACACCTGCTGTTAATACATTATCAAATACGTTTGCATCTTCCCACACTGTCCAGATAGATTCACCGTAAGTCCAATAGTTTTGAGAAGGACTAAACGAAACATATCTATTACATTCTTCAGACTCGGCAGAAGGATACAACCAAGTAACTTCTTCAAACTCTGAGTTTACACCAGCAAATACTTTTTCTTTTTGATCAAAGTTAAAATCATCAAATATAAATGAGCGAACAGTACATGGTAGGATGTTTACCTGACCAGCATACATGAAGAAGTTACCTTCTCCCATCCAGAAAGCTCTACCATCTAGTTCTGCTGCTGCTGTTCTTGAAATAATTCCACAGTTATCTCCAAGCTGTGTACTAGAAAAGACAAGAGGAGAACCTACAAACTGCATACCGTGCAGAGATTTATCAGTCCAAATTAATATTTGATTACTATAATTAATAGAGCAGCGAATTTCAGAACCACTAGATAAACGTACATCACCAGAAGTATTTCCTACTGAAGGTGTCCAATCATCATAGTTTTCTTGTGCAGACCACCGAACTAAAAGAGGATCAAACTCACCTGTTAAATCAGTAGAACCAAGAGCAAGCACATGCCTATCAATCGGACTTACTATAACTCCATTGCTGACGGTGGGTGCAGCACTGACGATAACAGCTTCTGTACCTGTTCCGTTACTTTCATCCCATCTATATATTTTGCCTTCAGGATAATCGTTAATTAGAAGGTCTTCACCAAAAGGAGCAAATGTCCACTTACGAAGATCAATTTCAATATTTGTTGTAGTAGCTGGAACGTTCCAAGCACGAACACTTACACCAGCATCAAGACCACCATATCTTCCAGCATTAAAACCTGAACCACCAGTTGAATTTGAGCCACCAGAAGGAAGTCTGTAATTAATTGTAGCATTTCCTGCACTAGCAGATGTTTCAGCAGCAGCAGAAACGTATGTGATTTCAAAAGAATTACTGTCTACAACACTTACTTGATAATCACCATTAAAGTAAACATTACCGCCAACCGTAGTAGCATTTTCAATTTCAATATAACTGTCTTGTTGAATGTTATGCGCTGTTAAACTAACAATAACATCAAAACTTCCTGCGCTTGTATTAAAACAAGCACTTACAGAAACAGTGCTTACAATAGGAGTAATGTCATAAAAAGTACCACCTGTCTCTAAATAAACTTTATGCTGAGTTCCAAGTGCTACATATTTAACTGAGTCTAAACTTGACCAAGTTGTTATTTCACGAGCAGTTCCTATAAAGGTGCTAGTATTTCTTTTCTGCCAGCCTCTAATATTCTGCGGCTTACCGTCTCTAAAGCGAACACGATTACCATCAAACCAACCACCTTCTGCAGCATAGGGAGTGGTTTCACGGGTAATGCCCGGACGAAACTCATATTTAACTGTTCTGGTGTCAGTAGACATTTTTGTTTATTTACTTTAAGTTTTTAAGAGCGGCAACGTCGATAGCAGATACTCCTCTAACAAAATAAGAAAGAGCATCTACTGCACTAGCTTGTCGTGAAAGAGTTATAGAAGTTCCTCCTGCAAATTTCCAAACATCTGAAAAAGAAATTCTGTTTGTACCGCTTGAATCTTGAACTACGTAAATTACGCCAGACTGTCCTTGATTTATATTTAAAGGAGTTTGAATTGAAACATTGCCTTTTGTATAAACAAAAAAGTTATTACTTTGAATTAAATTAATTTGATGATCACCGCTAACACTGGCAGTAACAAACTTGGCTATAGCTGCGCCACTAACAGAGACAACAGACTCAAAAGTAACTGTTGATTTTGCTGTTATGTTTGTAGCAACAATAGAAGTTCCTGAAACTGAACCACCTGTAATAGCAGTGTTATTAATTGTAGAACCACTAATAGCAGCACTAGTAATAGTAGGAACATTAATAGTAGTAGCAGAAAGAGTTGTAGGCTGTCCTGTTGTTTGATTTACAGGAGTAGTTACAGGGTTAACACTAACACCATCAGTAAAGACAACACAGGTAGTTCCCTGTGGAGCAACAAAACCATTCGTCTCTGATGTACTTTTAATCGTTACATCAAAGCTACCTGATGTATTGTTTCGAACAATATAAACTTTTTCAGTATTGTCTGGAATATTAATATCAACGCTAGAGGTCAAAGTACCATGAAGATATAGAGCGGCAGAACGAGCTTCATCAGTAGCGCCGTTATTAGTAGTCAGAGTATGACTATCAGCAGCTAACGAAATTGACGTATAAGAACCTACAGCTTGGTCTACAAGATCAATAACATTATCATTTAAACGATCACCCCAGCTACCAGCATTCTCACCTGATCCCTGTTTTTCTAAACGTAAGTTTGTTGTGTAAGTACTAGACATTTATATCAAGTCCCGCTAATTAAATTATCTTCGCCGCCAGAAGGATTAGCTGCTACAATCATATCATCACGGCGAGTGCGTCTTGCTTCATTATTTAGAGCAGCAACTTCTTCAGTATACCTTTTTTCCCAATAAGCTACTGCAGAAGGATTCTTCATGTAGTAGCAGCCTTCAATCAAAGAAGCGTACAACAAAGCATTAGAAGCGTAATCAGTAAAATAGTTCGTCTGATTATCATCAGCTAATGAAACTGGTTTAACAATAAACTCCATTTCAACGCTACTGGTTGAAGAAGGAGCAGGAGCTACTAATATTCTATCATATCCAAAGTTAGAATAATAACGTGGTGATCCTACAGAAGTACGAACAGGCCAGTAGTCTGTAATATATTCATTAGTAGCTTGCAAAAGTTGAATACGATTTCCTTCTGCAGTTTTGTAGTTAATACTACGAACAATAGTAGCATCTACTGGTTTACTTAAAAAAGGATCACCAATATTAAAACTAGTAGCAGCGTATCTATTTAAACCTTGTGAATCAATTTCACGAAAAAGACGCCATTCTCCACGATCAATAAAAGATGGAACAGCATCAGAAAACTCTGAGCCATCGTTTTCCAAAATGTCTTTTATTTGACTTTGAAGAGTTGAGTAAGTTAAAGACATTGTAATTTCCTATAAAGGCGTTGTAACTGTTGTCCAAGCTTCCATCGTATCGTTCTGAGGAACACTGTACCACACTAATCCAGTAGCTTGATCAAACTTTGCATTCAATCCTGTAACACTTACGTTTGCATCACCAGTTACTGAATAGTCTCCTAAATTAAATACCGCACTATTTCCGGTAAGACTGACAGGAGTTAAAAGTTCTAAACCAAAAGAACCGTCATTCCACTCAGCGGCTACACCAGTTAAAACAGCAACACCACCGCCTGTAGCTTTAAGTTCTCCAGTATTAGCTATAAAGCCTGAACCACTAACATTTACGTTAGTAGTAAGAGTATTTATTATTGTTCCAGTATTAAAAGTAGCATTAACACCAGAAAGAGCTATTTCTATTGATGGTGTAACAAGAATACTACCAGCATTAAAAAATGATGATTGACCTGTTATGTTAACAGTTGCACTACCTGAAAGAGCTAGTGTTCCTGTGTTTGCTGTATAATTAACACCTGTAACCTCAAAGGTTACATTAATAACAGGAGAAATAGTTCCTGTTAAAAAAATAGCATTAACACCTGTAATCGCTACCGTATGATCAGGTACACCGATATTTTCAGCGAAAGCTGTTTCACCAAAGGCGCTGTTGCCAAAAACCATTTTAGTTTCCTAATTCAGGCCAATCATAAAGAATGCCAGATTTAGTTATGCTGCCATCATCTTCTTCAGTATACGTTACGAATAAAGCAGCCATTGCATCTGTATCAGTAGCCTGTGTAATCTGATCTTCCATTGCCGCAGCAGCCAGCCTAATTTCATCACGCCACGTCTGGATATTACTGGGTACGGATATGGATGTGTCGGTCTTCCGCACGATTGCCCAATCAGTCTGTGCAAGCAGAGAGCCTTGCTGTGCCTTTACCTCTGCCTTTAGAGCAGACTTTACTCCTAATCTAACGACCTGCACACCGTCGTCATCTAGCAGAGGATCACCGTTTTCATCTACTTCGTTAACATCTTCTAACGGCTTTGCCGTGCTGCTAATTGTACCATCAGCATTCTGTGACCAGTTATATAGTCTACTATCTGGAGGTGTCTCTTCTATTATTTCAACAAGACCAACAGCAGTTTTTTCTGCAGCAGACCAAACATGCCAATTAGCAGGATGCTGCACACCGTTATCATCGGTCCAAGCTTTGCCTGTTCTAATTGTTCTGCCTCTGTATTGCCACATAATTTATTTCTCCTTATCTTGCTGTCGCTGGTGCTGCGCCGTCACCGCCGAATGGATGTTCTGCGAAGGCCATGTAGAGATAATCACCACCGCTGGTATTCATCGCTGTGTTTGTATTTCTCACCTTAAATCCATTTGATAGATACGATGCTTTACGACTGCCACCAACATTATCTTCTTCCGCAGCAGATGTATTAGCACGTATATTAACATTTATGTCATTACCTGCTGTTGGATTATCTCCACCTGCACCAGCGAGTGAACCAAAGAGTGCGCTACCCCGTGCTGTATCAAGCATAGTCCAACTTTCAGTAGCATCATATCTCTTAAACATGATGAATCTAGGTTTGAATCCGGTATACACAAAAGGACCATCTGTCGAACCATTGCCCGTGTAGCTGCCGAAGGAGCTATATCCGGGAATTTCTGCGAAAGAATACATTACATATGTATAGCCACTACCATTCGTAACCGGATGGTCATGTAACTCAACAACGGAACTTGTTGGTGCGGTGTTATTCCAATAAATGTCTAGGGTAAACGGTGCACCAGTTGAACTCATATACATCGCCTTGGTCCAGCCCATGCTGTCATGGCCGAAAATCCAATTCTCGACATTGCTTCGACTTTTTACTATGACAACCTTTGGTGCTATACCAAGCCCATGTCCCACGGTAGCACCAACAGTAGCGTTTCCTGTATAAGTCGATATTGAAAACCCTGACGTTGTATTAGCTAACACCGTTGACGTAATATCGCCATCTTCGTTGCTGCTTGTTGTCAGGCTGTCATTTAGCCACTGCCATGCAACGTAGCTTTCGCCACTGGTGTTTACCTGTACATCATCACTAACTTCGAAACCATTCTTGAGAAAACGAGTTAATGTGTTTGCATTGGTAACTTCAACATCTGCTGTATTTGAATGCATGTCTTTAGTAGCACCACGCACTGCATCAAAGAGCATGTGATTGTCTGCAGCGTCACGGTTCTTGATCCAGACAAATGCAGACAAGTCTCCGTTGCTCAGTGGGAGGTTGTCGGTGCTTATGGATTTATATCCAGATGGAGTTGTTGACCAATCTGAAGAATTAAATCTCATTTCCCAAGAAGCATGTGTACCACTACCAGCATCATAAAAAACAGTTGGAACCATTAACCCAGTAAGGCCAGTTTTAGCAGGTGTTCCTGAATTTTGTATTGTTCCATCAACACTGAAAAAAAGTTCTCCAGCCTTAATATAAACCCCAATTACTTTATCAGCAGTTCCAGCCCATACATCTCCATATGATACTACAGTGCCTTCATCACTAAACTGTCCAGTGTTGCCCTTATAAGAATATCTGCCTGTAGCATCACCAGACATACCGGAACCTGTTGGTATATCTGCTAAGCTTCTTATTCCAACATTAGGATACGTCGCAGCAGTTGTAACTTTTGCCTCAAAGTAAAAACCTTCTTCATCTTGTGGATCAAAAGCAATTGTTCCTATTGCTGCTGCGTCTCCTACAGCATTTGTAAAAAGGTTACCTTGACTTAAAGTATAAGCATCAATTCTATTTGCATCTAATACACTTTGATTATCAGTCGGGCTATCAGTTACCTGATCTGATGCAGCAAGACCTGTCTCAGTGAAGTTATTGCTATTGCCAGAGGAGTCAGTACCAGCACCGCTTCCAGTACCCGGCGCAGTCTCCATGTCAAGGTAAAAGCCATTCGTACCAAACGTCAGCCCACTGGCATCTTTCGGAATCCAACGGTTTGTTGATGCGTCTAATTGACCAAAGCTGTCTGGACCTAATGCTTGACCGTCGATGAAGTTCATTTCGGCTAAGTAGCCATCAGCATAAAATGACGTTGTACCATAACGACCAATGCGATGCACATAGGAATTGCTATTTATATATGTGTCGTGGTTTAGGGACGGATAACTAGTAGCACGTAAACTAGTTTGTAGTACACCATCGACATATAATTTAACACGATCACTTGCTGTCGCTTGAGTTGTATCTACAGCACCAACAAAATGATACCATTTTGAAGGGTCTTTAAAAACTGCATTAGTAGCAACCTGCCATGTATAAGAAGCACCTCCGGGATATTCAGCAAACTGAATACTTGGCGAACCTGCCACAGCATTTCCAAACAAAATACCTGCAAACAATGGACTAGAACCACCGGGAAAATCGCCAGCTACAAAAAACGGAGATTCATGTCCAACTTCACTAATCTTAAACCAAAAAGAAATGGTATAAGTTTTTTGATTCGACGTACTGCTTGGAGTACGAGACAAAACAGCCGAGTCACTTTTATTAAAAATAACACTATTTGGCACAGTGTAAGTTTCAGTAATAGGCTGGAACTGACCAACACGCTGTCCACCACCATTGCCTTCATACAGTACAGTGTTGAAATACTTTGACCCATCTGTGATCGATGGTGTGTCAAGGTTGGCGGTGTTTACTGCTTTGAAGTCGGTGGGTGGTGCGTTGGTATAGGCAGATTGTCCACAGTTTATCGTAACATTTCCGCCAGTAAATTGTGCTGCAAAACAAATGTCTCCGCTCAATCCCGAAAAATCTGGGGTAGTTCCAGCAGCAGGATCACCTCCACTTAGAAAAGTGCCGTCATTATCTCTGAACCAAACCTTGCCATTGTCCATATCAAGAGCAATGCCAATAACATCACCTGCCGTAAAATCTGTGTAATTTGCGGCATTAGAACCGTTGTTCCATGTTCGAGCAAGACCGTCAATCCCCCACTCGTATGAGCGTTGCCCTATGTAAGCATCTGTCAAAGAGACTTGGGCAATATCAACCACGCCCCAAGTCTGACTTCCGGTTACAGCACTAATCGTAAATTCTGCATACCATTTTCCAGAATTTACAGCGAACGTAGATGTAGTTCGTTGTGCGCCGGATGCCGTGTAGTTTAGATTGCCATCAGATAGCGTAGCGGATGAATTTGTTTTCAGGGGATTCCAAGTAGAGAAGTTATTAGTCGGCGTATCCAGCATCTGGTCTGTGGTGGCTAGTCCGCTGCTGGTGAAATCATTGCCGTTGCCTGAGAAGTCTTCACCCAAGTCACTGGCTGTTGCGCCTGTGATGTAGAAGCCGTTTGCACCATAGCTACCTGTATATTCTATCGGCACCCACACGCCGTCGTCGTTGGTTTCGCCAAAGCTGGTTGGGTCTAGTGCAGTGCCGTCGATGAAGTTGATTTCGGCCTGATACCCGTCAAAATAATAATTTGCGAAATGAATTTCACCGATCTTATGCTCAACGGCATTGTTGATAGCACCTTCAAAATTTTGAGCCGGAGTTGCCGCTTTGGTAAAATCTGTTACTTGAGAACCGTTTATGTACAGCTTAGTTCTGTCGTCAGCCGTAGCTTGTGTGCTATCGAACTGCCAAACAAGATGATACCAAGCAGAGGGATCACTGAAAACTTGTGTGGTGTACCAATTAAGATCTGTACCTGAACCTTCGTTTAGGATCGTAATCATCTCACGAGAAGCCGCATCTGGACCTACCTGTAGATACGCTGTGCCAGTTGCCGCAAAGAGACTTTGCCTTGTTCCGTCAATTTTCC
>WLWG01000265.1_pt1 | contig 57084 bp, 62 predicted proteins | sample 6712871 | NCBI WGS metagenome assembly WLWG01 (sample SAMN12718693, study PRJNA515312) | sponge metagenome | isolation source: marine sponge | host: Mycale hentscheli | place: New Zealand: South Island, Marlborough, Capsize Point | collected 2003-05-01 | reverse complement strand
ATACCAGGATATTTAAGAAACTATGCGGAAAAATGCGCTGATAAAGACGATGATGATTTTGTTACGCCCGCAGAAGCAGAGGATGCTATGCAGACACTTAAAAAACTTAAAAAGCAAAAACAAAAGCAAGCATTTTTACGTCATCATAAAAATTAAATTCAAAATATAACTCTTATATTAAAATAAAAGTTATATATAAGTACATTATGGCCTCATTAATACAATATGATTCATTAAATGCTATGCCTGCTAATAACCAACCCACAGCAGCACAATTAGAAGCAGCAAAAACACAATATAACCGCGCAGAAGTAGGTGATGGACAACCTTTGCCTCCACCATTTACATATGGTAAAGTATATAGATGGATAAACGATAATTCTCCAGTTGATAAAGTACCAAAAGCACCAAGTATCTCTGCCACTGAACTTAAACAATTAATGACAGATTTGCCAAAACCCGACACTCAACTTCAATTACCCGCCACCCCTATAGGTGGAGTACCAGTTCCTGGAAGACCAGCTGACCCTACTACCTTTTTACAGTTAGCTAGAGCATCTATCAATCAAAAACGATACGCTAAAACATGGCGAAGAATTGGTAAACGTTTGAATGTTCGGAGCATTACTAGAGCTACAAATCAAACACAAAGACGCGTTCAAAACAATTATAATTTACTTATTGAACTATCTACAAACGTTACTGGAAAACACACCATATTTTATTCAACACGCATGACGCAACAAACAGGTACAGTTGGTCCTGTTACACAGAATCAAGCACAACAAGAAGGATTAGGATTACAGGCTAGTTTCGATTTTCCACAAATTCCACGAACTGATAAAACACCCCCGTATAGTAAACCACGAAATAAAGAAAATAAAAAATGGATGGATTTGTCTAATAAATTAGAAAAATGGTTAAAACAATATTTTCATAAAGGTAATGAATTGGCTATGCCAAATCCATTATACCCAAAACAAACAAAATTTGATAAAATTTTTCGAATCAGTGATTTTCAATGGAAATATTTACCAAGAAATTTGGATAATTTAACAGGCAATGCCCCTCCATTTAAATTTTACATCACTAATAACAGAACCAATAAACAAGACCCTAATATGTATATAGTACTCAAAGTTAGATTAGTAGGAAGATTCAGAAAAGGGCATAAAATTAATCCTAAACGTGCAATACCAGTAACAAAGGTTAATAAAAAAGGAAAACTCAAAAAAGCTGCTTCATTTTGTGGAAATCAATTATCAGATTTAAAAACAATCGCACTTGATAAATATCATTCAGCGCCTGGTTTATTTAAAGATTCACAATCCGAAAAATTTGAGAAAAAAATGAAAAAAGCAACCACATCCAATATTGTATCTAAAAACATAAAATTATATTACGAAAATAGGAAAAAAGCATTAGATTATTGGGAACAAGAATATTATTGTAGACAAGCTATGAATTTTAATGCAGGTGTAAATGGTGGGTGGCCAAACATTGCTGCTTCCTCACGATACCCGTTTGACCCATGGACATTACAACCAGCAGTTTCTTTGACAAGTAAATCTGTAACCTATCCAAATGGGTTGCCTAGACAAGCTCCAAACGGAGGAGCAAATACCGTAACTCCTGGTGGAGCAAATACAGTAGCCATGAGAGCATGGTATGCAGCCCAACCTGCCGGATTTCAAAGACCAGTGTGGCCTCTACCATTCTCTCCATTTGGTATGTCATTAAAACCAAAAATGGTACTTGTTTTGTTTAAAAGAATGAATAATTATTTAAATACACCTGCTGGTGAAATAGGCAGACCACCGCCTGGACCAGTAGGAGCTGCGATTAGACTACTTCAACCATTACGTGTTCAAGGAAAACTGCCAGATTTAACAACTGTTACATGGAATAATCCACAATGGAACGCTTTATTTACTTTGTATGAATTTGTATTATATAACCGTTTTAGAGCAAATGAACCAGAACTTGAACCATATGAACCTTATCCTAGATTACCCGCACCCGCAGCAGGAGCACAATTTGGTATTTGGTTAATTAGTGCCAACAGATGGCAGTATGCTATTCCAGTAAATACAGACATAGCACCATGGGGTCCAGTTGTTGCTCCAGCTCCTGCTCTACCTGCTATTATACCAGTAGTAGGACCTAGAAATAGAGTTTCATGGCGACAGGTAAAAGCAAATGGATTTTATAAAATAGAAGCTAAAAAATGGGCAGAATGGATGGTTTTATCTAACCCATTTCCTATTCCAGGTTTTCCAATTTATTCCAGTTATACAGCTTTGTTTCAAAAATATAAATATTATAAACTTAATGCCGCATCAACAATACCACAACCCAATAATGCTTTGGCAGCTGGACAAGAACTCGCTAATTGTTCGATGCCACCGGTTGATGTAACTTTTAATAGCTCATTTAGAGAGGGAGGACAGTGGACTCTTCCAAGTGAAGCAAATCGCACAGCACAATATATTAATCCTTATTCAGCTGTTGCTTTGCCACAGCCGCAAGCACCCGGTGGAGCACCTGGTGGTTGGTTTCCGGCTGGGTTTTTAAATTTAATAAATCCTCAAGCTAGTATAGCAAAATGGGTATTTGGCGGACCTTCGCCTGGTAAATACCCTACTGAAGTGTGGCCAAAAAATAATATGCGTGTAGCCGGAGCTTTACCAATATATCCTCCCCTAGAAGATGTTATTAAAATAAATGTTCGTCGTTCTAAGCGGAAAAATTTGGGTGGCTGGCAGGGAGGTAGAAGAAAGAAGACCCTTAAACGTCGTAAAAAGAAACGAAAAAATAAAACATTGAAACGGAAATCTAAGAGAAAAAGGTAATTAATCGTCCTTTTCTTTTAAAGTTTTTTCTAATTCTTCAATGCGTTTGGTTAATATTTCCATATCTTCTATAGCTCTTTTCTCTCTTTCTACTTCTGGATAATCCATCGCATAATACCAATAATAAACTCCCCTTGCACCGTTGTAGGTTAGTTTTACAACATTAACGCCTAAATCTACTGCTTCATATAATAAAAATCCTAATACCATATATAAAATAAAGATATTATGTATATGGCATTTATTATTCAACAAGATAACGAAGACCTTGTTTCATTTCACACAAAAGAAAGTAACGGTAATTATAGAGTTTTTTATGAACACATAACAAGAGGCGACACAGAGACTCTAAATTATTATATTAATCAATACATGCGTCGAAAGAAGAAAAAGAAAGAAGTTAAAGAGAATGTAAAGAAACAGTAGTACCTAAAAAAAAGCACTAAAAAAAAGGTACTCACAAAAAAATGAACAAAAGTAGAGGCACTTTTGCATTTTGGACATTTTTTATTTGTCCATTTTAGATTTTTGACTATTTTTTCAACTTCATTTTTTGACACATTTCATTTTCCTTCTTCAAATTCTAAGAAAGAAAAATTAAAGTTCCGTTTTTTGGGCACTACAACAGTTTTTTTGTGAATTCTAAAATAAAACGATTTAGGGGTTTTTTATGTTTCCAATATATAAGAATGAAAAAACCCAAAAAAACCCTAAAAAAATTTTACTGTAAAAAATGTGACTTCTCTTCTAACAACAAAAAAGATTTTAATCGTCATTTATCCACTACAAAACATAAAATGGAAACGGATGGAAACATTTTGGAAACCAAAAAAACCCCGTTTATTTGTCTCTGCGGAAAGACTTACAAATATCGTAGCGGTTTATTTAAACATAAAAAAAAGTGTCCCTCCATTGTAGAGAAAACCAATGTTTCCAAAAACCCCAAAACCAAATTGATAAAATCTACGAATGTTGATGAACAATTTATAAATGTCGATGACCAATTAAAAATATTAGAAAAAAAAACAAGGTTGGCAGAACTAAATTTGAAAATAGCAGAAATTAATCAAGGACAAATTGTAAATCAGACGATTAATAATACAAATAATACAAATAATAATATGACAATAAATGTGTTTATTAATGAACATTGTAAAAATGCCATGAATTTAACTGATTTTGTAGATAATGTGAAGATTTCTCTAGCAGATTTAGAATATACTAATCAACACGGGTACGCAAAGGGAATAAGTAATATTTTTATCAAACAATTAGAAGATATACCGGTAACCAAAAGACCTATTCATTGTAGCGATAAAAAACGAATGCAGTTTTACGTTAAAGAAGAGGATGGATGGAAAAAAGATGAAAAGCATGAAAATATGGATAAAACCATCCATGAAATAAATAAAAAACAGATAGGTCACATAAAAGAATGGCAAAAACAAAATCCAGATTATTTAACTAATGTTGAAAAAACCCAAATATGGCAGAACATGCTGTGTAATATGGGTTCATCTGTTGATGACCCAGCAGCAAATAAAAATATTAAAAAGCAAATTTCAAATTCAGTCAAGTTAAACAAGGAAGATATGAAAAATGAAATAATTTAGAGCTTTGTTGTTTCTATTAACTAAATGGAAACAACCAACTATACGAGACTAGATAAAAGAAGACAAACATTAAAAGACATGACTATTTTTATCGCCTATATTAAAAATTATACTATAAGCATGTTTAAAAACACAAATAACTAACGTCGTTTTCTTCTTCTGCGAGTTTTTCTTTTCTTGCCTTTTCTTTTACGTCTTCGTTTTGTTTTCTTTCTACGACGCCTTTTGCCTCCTTGTTTTAAACTTCTAGTCCATGATGGATTTACCCGTCTTACAGTACTTCTTACATTTTCAAAAATGGCTTTTTGTTTTTCTGAACTGTCCTGTAAAAATTCATCAATTATAATCTGTACATCTTGAAAAGAACTTGATGAACCACACGATATAGCAGCAAAATCTACTGGATTTTTTCCAAATCTAGATCTATTGGTTAATTGATTAAGTATATACATAACCATATTATGGTAAAATCTGTTGTTTAAAATGGATTTATTAGATTTTGTAGATTTAATTAATTGTCTTGAGCGAACACTCAATGGAAGAGTAGCAATTAATTTATTAAATTTGTTTTGTTGAGTACCGTCAATTCTTGGAGGATTATATGAAACTAGTAAGACATCGATTCCAAAACCTAAACAAACTCCTTTATAAATGGTAGGATCAGTAGTGATTTGTTTATTACAAGCTTTAATTAAAGCAAGCATATTGTTATAAATTAACTCGTTTTGAACTTGAGTGGTGACAGAAATTCCAATCCTAGGAGCGCTTGGTAGTGCCTTTCCATCCAATATAGCTTGATAGAAGGATTGTGATTTGGCAAAAAATCTACATAATTGTTGATTAAATGATTCTTGAATAGAACATAAATTAAGTACTCCAAGCACAATATAAACATATTTATTTTTACAATTAAAGGTTGTTTCTACTATCATTTGTAAAATACTTTTAAGAGTATCAAATCTTGCTCCTGTGGTTTCATATTCGATATTTTTACCTTCTAATATTGCTGTACGGAGATTATTTAAAGATATTTGTTTTGCATTTTGTTCCATTTCTTGTTCTCCTTTTCTTGTTGCGTCATAAGCATTAGCCATTTGTGTTAAAAATTGTTGTTTTTCTTTTGCATTTCGCCATTGATTCCAACCAAATTGAGTCCAGGGTTTTCTATCAGCGGGAAATTCCTCGTTTTTTTCATATTGTGTGAAAATATCTGCTACAGCATGTTTAAAACTTTCATTATTAGTAACTAAATGGTCAATAGAAAGTGCTCCAGAATCAATGCTTTCCCATGGTTTATTATAGGCTGAAGCATTAATAAGTTTGCAATAGTTTCTTGCTTCTTTAAATCCAGTTGTTTTTCCACAAGCCATTAATCCCATACCAACAACAAGATAACGAATTTTTGGGTTATTTTTAACAAAACTTTTCCTATTTTCCTGTGTGTTTGCTACTAAACCACCACAGTTATTTAAAAATTCTTGTTGTATCATTTTTGGAGTTCTATTTTCATATGGTCTCCCGGTAACATGTTGTAAAATATATGGTAATCCGGGTAATATGTATTGATGATTTGTTGTTTTTACTTCCATTAGATATATTAATATATATTGTGATTAAAATATCTAAAGATTTAAACTAATGGTGTTTCTCTCTGAACGAGGCTTACGCTTAGATTTTCTAGGAACATCTAAATTACTTGTGCCGATTTCTTTCAAATCTTCTACACTAATAGTGCTTTTATTATCTGGTTTCTGAATATTAACGCGTTTTGTTTTTAGTCCTGATAAAATATCTCCAATGTCACCGGGTCCTTTCATTTCAGGGCGTGCTGTGACTCTTCTGGCTGAACGTTTTTGATTGACTGGTTCAAATTTTTCTTCCATATTAATAGCATCATCAAATGTTGCTACTCCTCTAGCCATTCCAACATCAGGGCGACCTCCTCTTCTCATGTTTGGTGGCATTCGTGGAGGTCTTTCTCGCATCTCAGGTGGTGGTCCAGGTGGTCCAGATGCGGGAGGTTGCATGGGCATTCCTCCACCCATAACCCCGGACATAAATCCTCCAAAGCCGGGATTTTCTCTGCTCATACTACTCACGGCTGCCTGTGTAAATTGCTGCATAAGTTCTGGATTTTGTCTCATAATATCATCCATACCAGGCATAGAAGACTTGAACATTGTATTTGTCATATGCAACATGGCGGCACTTCCACCAAGCATAAACAAAAGTTTAAGTTCTGGTGCCATTTTAGTTTTACCACCGTATTTTTCGTGTAGCTCTCCAAATACTTCATCGTAATCATCTAAATTTTCACTTACAGATTCGCCCCATCCATCTAATTTAACATCAAATGGGTCAAATTTGGCGTTTAAAAATTCAATAGCTGATACGGCTGCCATAAGCATTTTGCCTTGGAATTTGACCGAGTTACTTTTTTCTTTTTCAGATTTAATCATTTCATATTCGCCTTGCATCTCAGCCAATGGGCTATCCATAGTGTATTGCTTGGTTAGTTGAATTCCTTTCTTTTGAAGGGCTTCTAATTTTCTGAGAACCTTAAGTTTTTCTCTTAAAATTTGTTCATTTGACATAGCGGGTTTAACCGGGACTGGTTTGGTAGGGTCAACGGGAATTTCATTAAATTTTTTGAATCCATCCCATGTTTTTTCTTTATTTTCATTTTTAGCAGTTGCTGTCCCTAATGAAGGAGCTCCACTTGGAGTAGGAGGGGGTGCTGGTGTAGTATTTTTCTCATCAATTTTCAGAGTAATATTTTCTTTTGATGGGGTTCCTAGAGAACTAAACATGGCTGCGTTAGCTTCTTTTCTACTAATTGTTGGTTTAGTTTCATTTAAATTTATATTTGTTTCTAAAGATTCTAAATCTGCGAGTTTAATATCAGATTTTGGGGAGCCAGAACGTCTTTTATCGTTCATAAGCATTTCAATGCCAGGACCAAAATTAACACTTTTTTTGGGAGCAGAGGCGGAAGATGTGTCAAGAGAAGGGAGATTATTTAATTTAATAGTACCGGTATCACCTACGCCAGATGTTGATAAATTAGGTTCCGTTGGTGTTATATTAATAACTTCGTTCATTATGATTAAACAAGAACTTTTAATTTTAAGTAAGACGCAAATAAAATATATTTTTCATTTTACAATTTATATTTAATGTACCAAAGTCCTTGTAAATAGGAATCAGCTAAATCATCTTTTTTCTTATGGTCTATAAAGTGTGGTAACCAATGATGTAAGTCATTTTTTTCTTCTAATTTTTTCTTAGTAATTTGGATACTAAGACGTTTTCTTTCAGAGTATTTTGTTTTTTTCTTGGTAAGGTAATCTTTTAGTTTGTTAGCTGCGGATATCTCTTCTATAATTTCACAACCTTTTTCTATAAAGTGTTGCATAATCATACCTTGAAGTGTTTTCATTCTTAAAGCTAATGGACCAATTTGATTTTCAATAATAACTCTATCTAGTGTTTCGTCTTTTAATAAGTTTTCAAATCCTTCTTTCATTCTTTTTCCATATGTGACCATGTTTATAGAGGATGTTTTAACATTTGATACAAATTCTAAATAATGGTTATCTAATTCTGTTAAGATAAGTTTTTGATAGTCGGTTTTTAATATTTTTTTCTTAGATTTTTCTTTTATAAAATCGTATTTTTCACATAATGATTTAAGTTCGCCAAGTTTTGCTTTCATAATACATGTTTTTTTAAGTTCATTGGTGGGTATTTTAAGTGGTTGCTTTTTGGCATGAATTTTGCAGTAATATTTGTCGTCTTTAAAATACTTTGCTGTTTTTTCGCAAGGTTGTTTGTTTTTTTTATTTATACCACAACATTTGTATTTTTTTTGATTACATAAGTCTAAAATACCCCATTTCTCAATAGAATAATTTTGCTCATCAACAGAAAAAAGACAATATGCTAAACATTTCATACCGACATCTATACTTAATAATTTCATACATATCCATATTATTTTGTTTTAAATACTATTTTTAAATGAAATTAGTATTTAATTGAAGTTTGGTAGATTAAGCATTTGTGATTGTGTCATAATAGGTGCGACAAGTCTTGATTCAAGTGCTTTTTTGGAGAGATATAGATTTTTTAAATCGGAATTTTGATATCCGAAAGGTTGAGTTTTGTCGGTGCATGATTTGAAGATATATTTATTGGGACAATTAACAGCATTTCTGTCTTTAAAATTTTCCCAGCAAGCACAGCAGTTATTACATGCTTCCATTTGATTTTTGGTAATCACACTATCAGCATTTTTAATTAGATACTGTCTGTATTCGTAGTTATTTGTAATACCAACTTGTTTTTTAAGTTGATTATTGATAGCACATCCTGGCTCCCAATTAGCGGCCCAGCGACCATCACTCATAAGTGCTGGAAATCCAGCATGTATATTATTTGATCCACTATAGCAAGTACCCCAACTCATTTTATATTACCTTAACATTATTTTCTACTGACTAGTCAATAATTCAACCAATTTATCTTTGCGTAATCCTTTGAAATTAGTAAATCCATCCTTTTCTGCCTTTGCTTTTAATTCTTTAACAGTCATGGAGGAGAGGGGTTTTTCTGAGCCAACATCTATTTTTTTAATAGAAACATCATTGGCAACCTCTTCTACGATTTCATCATCTACAATTTCTGTATTTTCAGATTCTAGTTCTTCCTCAATTTCTTCAGGCATTGGCTCTTCTAAAGTAACTACTTCATTGTCATCTAAGTCGCTTATATCATCTAAATCATCGGCTGGTTCAACGGCTAGAGATTCAATCTCGGCACCAGATAAGCTAATTGATTTGACATTTGCTACGGATTCTTGTATATTAATTGGTTCTTCTTCATCTCCAGACTCGGTATCACTAATTTCTTCACTATCTGAGTCTCTTTCGTCATCGTCATCTGAAACACTAATTAAATCATCATGATTTGTAGAGCCACCACCCATCATTTGGTGCATGTCATCTCTTGAATGCGTTGGTGGCATTGCTTGAGTTTCTGATATATTTTTTGCTTGTACTAATTCTTGTGTTAATTGAAACATTAGGTCCACCTTTTGTTCCATACGACTAACACGGTTTCTAAAATATAAAAATAGAATTACACTTGCTAAACAAGTCACTCCTAAACTAATTAAAAAAAGTCGCATCATATTTGATTTTTCTGAATATTATTAATTTATCTAAATGAACGAAATTTATAAATCATTAATAATTTTATTTGCTTCGGAGATTATTTTATTAGGATAATTTAATTGTTTTAATACCATGATACCTCCTTTAATTTTTGAAATTCCTTTTACTATTTTGTAACTATATTGTGGTTCGTCATCTATTAATTTTGTTTCCATATTATTATTTTCTATATTTTTGGTATCATTAAATAGTTTACATAGACGAATGTAATGAGTTGTTAGCATAAACCTAATATTAGAATTACTACTGATATGATTTAAATAACCATATGCTGTTGCCACGGCTTCATAAGGATTTGTTCCAGAAAATAATTCATCAAAGATGCAGAAATGTTTTGATTTTTTATGAGTTTCAATAAAGTTTAATATATTAGAGCATCGTCTTGCTTCAGCTTGAAATAAACTGTCACGACCATTTGTATCTGGTATATTTAAATAACAATGAATATAGTCAAATGGTGTGAGAATTCCACCTGAACAAAATCCATATCCTATTTGTTGTGACAAAAGTACATTAATAACTGTTGTTTTCAATAGTGTTGTTTTACCTGCGGCATTTGGTCCTGTAATTATTTTGTTGTTACTCATATCAACATCATTTGTGACGATTTTGTTTGAAATACAAGGGTGATATGCTTTTTTAATTTTTAGTTTTACTTTTTTAGATTTCTTAAATTTAAGTTTATTAATTTTTTTATTTATTATGTTTTTATGGATACCTTGAATAGACTCTATATATCCGTGAAAGCCAAATGTAAATAGTAGTAATTCTTCAACTTGGGGAGAGGATTGTAGAATATAAAATTCTTTCATAATTTTTCCCATTGAAGCGAATTTTTGAGGGTTTAATGATGATAATGGAATGCTATTTATAATTTCAGATAGCTTATTTACTTTTTCTAAATGTAATTTGATATAATCATAATATGATTTATAGGATTGGGATGGTTTTATAGCTTTGAGATATTTATTCATTTGATTTTTAGTATATTGTAAGTAATTTTTGAATGATTGAAAGGTTTTGTTAATTTGTTTGGTATTTAAGTAAAAGTGGTAGCATGACATAGCATTTTGGTATATTTGATAGACATACATTCCACAGCACATCATTAAATACACTCTTTGTCCCCATGATAAGGCATCGAATCTAGTAAACAATTGTCCCATTGAATGTTTGTCTAGTTGTTCCATTAAAACTTTTATATATTCACTAAGTGTGATAGGTCGTTTAAGGACTTTTAAAATTAAAAATGGTATCAATAAAAGTATAATTGGAGCCAATAAACTTAATACTGGGGATACGCTTTGATAGAAAGTAAGTACGGCTAAAAAGGCTTCTGATTTATTTAAAAATTCTAATTGTTCCCATTCCAAGTATTGAAATTTTTCAATAAAATTATCCATGGTTTTAATAGAGTGCCATTTGTCCCAACATTCTTGAATGATGGGTGATTGTGGTTCTAATTTTTGTGTATGTAGATTTTTATATAATTCTTGCGAATCAAGTAGAAATTGTTTGTTGGTGGTGTAATATTTGGACCATTTATTAAGTAATTCATTACCTGCTGGTGACTTGGTTAGAAATGTTTTTTGATAGACGGATTCTTGAGAATCGTTTTGTTTTAAAAGTTCTAAATCATCGAATAAGTTTTTGAAAATTTCCTTTTTTTGTGAATCGATTTCAATAGGTAATAAAAAATTTTTATTAATTTCTTTAATTAGCATTAAATCAATTAGAGAAATTAACTAGCAATATATGACGAGTTTTAATCTTAATTTAACAATTTAAACAGAACTCAAATGTTCCTGCCAACTTCCAGGCATTTCTGGAATTTGAGTGTTGTAATATTCTTCAAAATGCTTAAGTTTTGCTCCATCGTGGCGTGTGACAAAGTTGATAGCAATACCCTTCCTACCCCAACGACCAGAACGACCGATACGATGAAGATATGTGTGTTCACTCTTAGGGACATCAAAGTTAATGACAATACTAACCTGTTGGACATCAATTCCTCTGGCAAATAGGTCGGAACAAATAAGAACACGACAAGCACCAGATTTAAAGTCAGAGTGAACCGCCTTTCTCTCGGCTTCGTCCATCTTACCGTGGATTTTCTTAACTGGAAATTCATCTTGAACCATTGCTTCTTCCAAATCATCTACACGACGGGTAGAATTACAATAAATGATTGCCTGTGAAATAGTAAGACCGTCAAACAAATCCTTAATAGTAGCGTACTTTTGTTCGTCGCTATCAAGACGAATGTAATATTGTGCGATACCTTGAAGTGTTAGCTGCTCTGCCTTGACAAGAATTTTAATAGGATTGCGCATAAATCGTGTAGTGAGCTGTTCAAGAGATTCAGGAACGGTAGCACTAAACAAACCAATTTGAACGTCATTGTGCATGTATTGGAAAATTTTGTAAATCTGGTCTTTAAAGCCTTGTGAAAGCATTTCGTCAGCTTCATCAAGAACAATCAAGTCAATCTTTTCAGTTTTAAGATACTTTCGTCGAATCATGTCGTGAACACGTCCAGGTGTTCCAACGACAATGTGAGGAGGGTCTTCATCAAGTTTTGCTCTATCCCCATCGACAGAAGTACCTCCAACTAGTAGTTGTGCTTTAATTTTATCATATCTTCCAATAGCGGTAATAACTCCTTTAATCTGGCCGGCCAATTCATGTGTTGGTGCTAAGATAAGAACCTGTGTATAATTTTTTTCTGGGTCTATGATTTGTAGCGAACCGACACCAAAACATGCGGTTTTACCAGTTCCAGATTGTGCTTGAGCGATAATATCACGGCGTTTTCCTTTGCATCCTGGTTGAACTAGAGGAATCAATCCCTTCTTTTGAATAGGACTAGGTTTTTCAAATCCAAAAGCATAAATACCTCTGAGTATGTTAGGACGAAGGTCAAGATCTGGGTCATCCCATTCTTGAATTTCAGTGCGAATATTCGTAGTCGTAGTCGTAGTGGTAGTGGTTTGGTTGGTCTTTTCTGACATCTGTATATGAATGGTGTTATGCTTTTAAGTTTCTTATAGTATATGTTTCAATTTTTATAATCTAATTAAAAAATTGATATAAACGAGAGCATATAAGTAAATGTAAAACATGACATCTATATTAGCCGACCATCAGTACGACCTAAGACATTTTCCCGGAGCAAATATTCTTGATATAAATGCGATTTTGTCTGAAACTATCATTGATAATATAAATAGATTGGCATCTCGCGTGGGAGCACCAACTTATCAGAAAACTCCAGTGTTTATGAAAAGAGATAAACAACATCGAAGACCACCGCGTCAAAGACAAGTTATTTCAGGAGCAGATTGGGAAGAAATAAGAAATTTTAAAACGACTACTATTGAAAAGAGAGAAGAAGGTGTAGAAAAAGATATTGATGAATTGAGAGGTTTGCTTAATAAACTAACAAGTACAAATTTTGAAGACATGCAGAAAAATATTATGACTAGTTTGACAAATATTATGAATAAAAATTGCAAAGATGAAGACCTAGAAAAGATTGGAGAGGCTATTTTCGAAATTGGAAGTATTAATAAATTTTGGTCTGCGTTGTATGCTAAGCTATACAAAGGCATTTTGGATGCGTTTCCTAGAATGAATACAATTTATCAAAAGAATTTTAAAAATTTTATGCTTTTGTTTAATAATATTCGTTTTGTACCTGCGGAAGAGAATTATGATGAGTTTTGCAAAGTTAATAAGGAAAATGAAAAGCGTAGGTCAATGGGAAGTTTCTTTGTTCATTTGATGAATAATGAAGTAATCGAAGATACTGCTATTCTAGACCTTATTGAAACATTAAAAAATAATATGTTGAATCTTATGGATGAAGAAAATAAAAAGGATGAGGTGGAAGAATTTGGAGAGAATATTGTGATTTTAATTAAAGGAGGAAAAGATACTCTAGAATCGTCTAGTAGAGATGAGGGATTTGATTGGAATGACTGTATTGAGTTTATTGAAGATATGACAAAGCGAAAGGTATCTAATCATCCAAGTTTAAGTAATAAAGTAGTATTTAAGTTTATGGATTTGGAGGAAGAATTTTAGTTGTCTAAAATATACTACGTCCAATACCATAACCAAGTCCCATTCCTCCTGCACGTCGCATATCTCGGCGTGTTGGAGTTTCGCATTGACAACCACCAATACACCATGCGATTAACATAGCGATAAAGAGGACAACAGCCACTATCGAAAGTATACCATTACAGACGGCGTTTGATTGACATGCTGCTACCGCAACCCCAGTCAATATATCAATAGCAAGTTCACCAAGGATATCATCATCGTCATCATCATCGGCTCTCGCCACTTTTGTACAAAATGTGAAAAGTATAAACATAAAGGGAAGAGCGTAAACCATTTTGGATTTGATAGACATGTTTGTTGACTAGATAGCTAAATTAAAGAGTTGTTTGATACTAATTTTATATACTTAAAAAACTTTTTCAATTTTTTTAATATATTGTTTTACAACCTAATAATTAAAAATTAAATTTAGTGATATAAATATAATTTTTTATAATTCATATATGACTGATGGTCAACCAGCAAATATTAGTTATTCTTTACAAGAAAATAAAGGAGCAGAAATGGATGTTGTTACATTATCATATGACGAATTATTAAATGAGGTGACAACATCAGCTGATGCAATTCCAGATCAGGAATCAGAAAGTGAATATGAATATGATTATGATTATTCGAATGATGCCATGTCTGGAATGGATGATTACATTGCTTCAGAATTAGATTATCAAACGAATTATATAAAGAAGGAATTGGAGAGAATAGCAGATTATTATGAAATATCAAAAAGAAAAAAAAAGAAGAATGAATTGGTAGAAGATATTGTAATTTTTGAAAAAGACCCTGTTAACGTAGAAAAGGTGTATCAAAGAAAGAAAATGTGGAGATACATAGAAGAAATTAAAAAAGATAAGTATTTAAGACAATTTTTAATATTAGATTAAAATATATGGTTGTTTCTAAAATTGACAGTAGTATTGATTATCCTGATTCAAAATTTGTTGATCCCGATGACTTAGATTATGATGCTCAATTATATCAAATTGAGCTTTTTCCAAACTTAGAAGTTGTAATCGCTTTGGGTAAAGTTAAATATACTTTTGTTGATAAAAATGTTTTATATATTCCTGTTTATTTGACTGATGATGGAGAAGTATTAGTACAGATAGGAGTTTATGAATTTCCAGCAAATATTTATACTTCATTATTAGACGAAGATAATGATTTTGATATTAGTTTATTAGAAAATCCTTTGCCTTTGACCTATAAGTTTGCGAATGAATCATTTGTTAGAAAACAGTTAAACAAAAAGAAGTCTAAAACACCACCAGTTCCAATTCCACCAGAAGATGTAGAGGTTTCTACTACGGTTGATGTTGTAGAACCAGAAGAAAAATCAAAAACTAAAAAACCAAGTAAGGGTCAAGATGAAGATTCTATTGAATTATCAATGGATAGTCGTGTTCCTAATAAACAAACTATAGTTCAAGAATTATTTGAAGAAGACGATGATGAACGCCCAGAAATTAAAGAAGAAATAGTGGCTGAAGAAGCTCAACAAGAAGAGAATTTTAAAGAACATCGTGGTCATAATTGGCTTGAGAAATTTATGAGAAATGAAAATTATGGGATTGTTGATAACGAAGGAAAAGGAGATTGTTTATTTGCGACAATTCGTGATAGTTATTCGGGTATTGGCAAACAAATAAGCGTGGCTCAGTTACGAAAAATAGCGAGTGATGCTGCTACTCCAAAAGTATTTGCTGACTTCAAAGAACAATATGACATGTATTCACAGATGGTCCAACAATTAGGGTCGAGATTGACAGAATTACAAGGAGAGAATCGTAGATTAAAACAACAATATCAAGAATCTAAAGACCGTGATACAAAAGCACAAATAGTAGCAAAATCAAAACCCATTGTTAAAGAATTTAAAAGAGCTAGGAAAGAAAAGAAAGGTGCTTCTGAAATGCTACACGAATTTCGTTGGATGCGCGGCGTTGATTCATTGGAGAAACTTAAAAAGAAAATGAGAATGTGTAATTTTTGGGCGGAAACATGGACAATTCAAACTCTAGAGAATATATTAAATATAAAACTAATTATACTGTCAAGTGATAATTATGAGAATGGGGATTATGATAATGTATTACAATGTGGAGATATGGTTCCAGAATCAATTGAGAAAAAGGGAGAATTTAAACCAAAATATTATATGATTTTGGATTATACTGGAAGTCATTATAAATTAATTACTTACAAACAAAAACGTATCTTTGAATTTAAGGATATTCCTTTGAAATTAAAGAAAATGATAGTTGATAAATGCATGGAATCAAAAGGTAAAAATATTTATGATTACATTCCTAAATTTAAATTAATTCAAGCGCGTCTTAAAGAGCCCTCAAAAAGTCCTCTTTCGCCAGGCGACGATGCTGGACCAGAAGATCAAGGAGACGCAGATGAAGAAGCAGCAGACGAGGGTTCTAGTTTAAAAGAAAAGCCCGGTTTTGATGAAGAAACTATCTTTCAGTTTTACTCTAAATCAGCTGATAAACCCCTTCCCGGAAAAGGTTCTGGAGAGAAAATTAATGCTGCGCGGATTAATGAATTTGCAGAATTGGCATCTATCGTTGGTTGGAGAAAAGTATTGTCTAATTTTCACATGGCTCCTTTTAAACTGGATAATCGTACTTGGAATAGTGTAGAGCATTATTATCACGCAAATAAATTCAAGAAAAATCACCCTGATTTCTATCAATTATTCACAGTTGAATCTGATTCTGATATTTCCAAAGACGCAGCATTTGCCAAAGGTGCCGGCGGAAAAACAGGTAATTTTAAAAAAATGAATTACAAACGACCAAAAGATATAGTAATTGATGAAGATTTCTTTTCAAGTGGTAGAGCTCAACAGGTAATGGAAGCTGGACAACGAGCTAAGTATACACAAAATGAAATACCAAAGCGCGTTTTATTAGCAACTAAAAACGCTAAGTTACAACATCACGTGCGAGGTTCCCCTCCTATCATATTTTATGATAGTATGAAAATTCGCGAAGAATTGAAAGCACCGGAAGAAAATAAAAAGGCTTAATAATAAGATTTATAAAAATTGAATCTCATTATTAGCTATATTAATATACTATATCTAAGCTCCATACTACCTATCATAATGGGTATCTATACAGATTCGCATGGTAAAACGTATTCTATCAATATTGCTGACCCGGAATTACAAATGATTAGTAATAATCCGGATTTTCACTTTTGTTGGTTCAATGAAAATGAGCCAGTACGGGATACAAAAAGTGATTGTTATGAAGATAAAACAGAAGATAACGATACAAGACGTGTGCTTAAAGAAAAAATTACGGTTATGACGACAGCAAGTGAAACTATTACAGGTAGAGTCTGGCATTGGGTTCATGGTCCTTGTGCTGGTACTGACTTAAAGCATTGGTTCATTATCTGTACGAAGCCTTATCCCTATATCAGGAATAGGAAGCAAGCTTGGAATTAAAAATATAATGTTCTTCCAACTAAATTTTCAAATGTATTGCATAAATTTATAATTGTATTAATAATATGAAGACTAAATTCAGAAAACTTGATTTGATTAGCGAATTCATTTTGAAACATAAATTTTTTATTTTTTTTGGTAAATTTATTAAGAGTAATTAAAATTTCTTTTGTTAGCATTTGACAATTGTTTCTACAAATAGACCAATTAAAAAACATATTATTACCAACTCTTTCTCGTGTTTTTTCTAAAAGATTATTTAATGTATATTTTTTTCTTCCTATAGATATTTTCCGCATATCTTGATTATTTGAAATGCGGAAATCTAAAGCTAATTTTAAACAATTATTTTTTTCTATTAATATTTGTTTTCTTGTTTTGTTTGGTAATTCAATCTCAATGATAACGGATGTATGTTGTGGAAAAAATACAGTATTATTAGTAGTTTTGATATATTTGTTCATTTCTTGCTCAAATTTGTATAATGTAACTATGTTTAATAATATTTTTGCGAATTTGGTGATTGGTTGTCTTACGAGATATATTCGTTTTATAGGGCAATTTCCGTATTCTTTTAAGACTGTTTTACAGTCAGAGTTATATTCATTAAAGTAAAAATAATCTTTATCAATATTCATTTTGAACCATTTATAAGTGTAATAACTACATATTATCCAAATAATTAATGCAAGAAAAAATAAAGCTATACAACCTAATATTATTAATTTCCAGTATGAGAATGATATATTAATATTTAATAGGTTCATTGTAATATTTTATGAAAAAAAAAATTTTGTTTTTACTAATTTTTAATTAGTAAGGAAAGATAAAGTTAATTGATTTGAGTACTTTCATTAATTCGGGTTTATTAACAGTTTTATTTTTAAATATTGTGTAAGGGACATCTTCAAATGGGTCGTATTTTTGAAACGTATAAAGTTCATAGATTTCTCTATATTGATGATATGTTTGTAGTGAAATTTGCCTTTTTTCTAGCAACCAATCTAAAAAGCCAGGTCTGGGGGAACGTTTGTATTGTTTGAATAATTTATGATAACAGAATATATTTTTGTTAGACTTAACGTAATCATTGCCAGAACAAACACATAATTCTTGAAATTCAGATAAAGACATCTGTAGGTTATGTCTTATTTGGGTCATATTATATACGACTACCGTATGTTTCATTAAACTAAAATATCTAAATATTCTTGTACATCCAAAGACCATTATATCTGTATCTTCGGTCAAGCAAGCGTATATTTGTCTATTAAGTGCGCCGCAAAGTTCATCGGCTTCTCTTTTGGCGGTCACATAGGTCATACCATATGATTTTAATAAGTTTTGCGTTTGTTTGATATCATCTTTTGTTATAGTAATAAATTTTTTTCTTAGAATATCCATTTGTGTTTCTATCTTTTTTTTGTCTTCGTATCGAGCCTTTGTAAATTCTTTTTTAAGATTTGAGAATTCTTTACGCGCATTATTTTTTTCCATTCTTCTTTTTTGTGCGGTCTCGTTTTTTATGTTTGAAGGTTTACCATCAAAGATAAAGATAGCTGTTATATTATAATAACGAAAGATAGAACACATGAGATAAATATTTTCTAGTAAATTTCCCATTTCTTTAAAACGATAGAGATAAATACTGATATCTACGGAAATAGTTTTTCCGTTGAAATGTTGAAGATGTTGTTCTTTGATACTACGGTCATTTAACGACGAAATGAATGTTTGTAGAAGATGGATACCCATACTTGTTTATATAAGGTAAATATATCTCTTTTCTTTTTTTCAATTTAAACTGAGCTCGCATAGACTCATTCTCATCGTTTTTGTAAGTTTATTGTGTTTTGGTTCTGCTCTATTTCCTTGTTGTTTTTTAAAAAATGTATGCATTTTTTCAATGTCTTTTAAAAAGGTTTTATTTTGGTGTTTTTCATCTATAAATCGTAAAAAACTATTAAGTGTAGATGAATTTTTATTAAATGACAAAAGATTATTGTTATGTTGCTTACACCAAATTAAGAAATCGACATTAAAATAAAGTAATAAATTTTTAATGATGTAGTAAGCAAATACATTTGATTTTTCTTTAAATAAATATCGTCTAACACCATTACTAACACTGTCATTGCTGAATAGATTTTTGTAATTCAGTCCCATAAAATCAAGTATTTTAACCATTTGAAATAAAGAAAATATTTGTTCAAATCGAGAACAAAAATCACTGTAAATTAAGAAATTTTGTTCGTCTTTGTTTTCAGTTAGTAAATAAGCAGAAATTAAGCTATTCATAGTAGAAGCCCAAAACTCAGTGTAAGCTTCAAATAAATTAAATTCACTATTAATTGGAAATAATTGTCTGACCTTTTTATTAAAGCTGGTGAGTGGCATATTTGAAAAATCTAATCCTAGAGTGTGAAATGTTTCATGAATAAAAACTTTAATAAATTCTTCTGCTCTATATACAATAATTTCTCCGTGTGGAATACAAGAAGTAGTAACAGCACTATTACAATGATTTTGGGATATAACTGTAAACTGATTACCCGGTAGTTGTTTTTTAAATGGAGTAAGAAATCCATATATTTTCAATGTTTTAGAGCATTTTAAAGGGGCATATTGAAAGGCTATTTTGAGCCAAATTATCATTCTTTTCACATAGTTATCAAACTGTGATAAGTTGTGATAGTCTTTTTCTTTTAATATTCCAAAATGAAATTCTACATTACGGTCACCTATTTTTATTTTATAGATAACATATCCTTTTAAATGTTGTATAATATAGCTTCTTATAAATTCAGGAATATATTTGCTTTCATTTAATAACCATTGAGGGATTAAGTTTTCTTTGGATTCTTCTTTATCTTTGAGGTGGGTTTTAATACGCGAAAGTGTATTTTCAGCGCTTGACCATCGTTCGGCTAGTTTAATGTCATTGTAAAGTATTTTTAAAATATTGTCTAATTTTTTTTGTTGTAGAGGTGTCTTTTTAACTAAAAAGTTATCAAAATCAGGTAGTATTAGTTTCATTAATTCTTCTGAATCTAAAGAGAAACTCATATTATATTATATAAATATTGTTTTTATATAATTTAAGTTATGGAAATTTATACTTAATTAATTACTATTAAAACAAATCATTAAGCTAGTGAACCCATTGGGTCCCAAATAGGAAATAATTTGTGAATTTCACCGTGCCAGATTTGTTTTTCTTCTTCTGATATATACTTCTTAGGAATAATTAATTGATAAGTATATTCTCTGAACCATTTATCGCTACATATAAGATTGCCAGAATAAGGACCTTCTGTGCCCCAGCTGTTCTCAATCTTCCAATAGTTAACAGCACCATATACATCAGTATTATAACCAACATACACCATAGCATGTGTCATTAAACTTTCGCAAAAATTAATACGTTCTTTCTTATTCATAGTGTCATTAAGACCTAAAAATCCTACATAATCAAATGATTTTTCATCAAGCATAGCTAATTTAGAATTAAAGAATTGACCAACATCACTGCCAAACCATACTGGAGTGTTATCATCAATTGCTTTTTTAGATAGTTTTGTCATCCTATCAATATCTATGTTTAGATATTTCACATCATCACCACCTTCTACGTTGCCTAGATGTTCTACTCCATATAAGCGATTGTAGCTATTTCTAGGGTCATGAGTAAGTGAAACATAATCATCAAAGTTAATCTTGCAAAAATCTTTCATAAAATCTTTTGGGGTACCATTAAACGTTTCGACCTTTTTATCTACCTTGTAATTCCAAACAAATTTTTTGGGTGGTTCTCCAAAAAATCGCACTAGAACCTTCCAAGTTTTCTCAAGACATGCTTTTCTACTATATGTATGTTTACTTTTAAAATAGTCTTTAACAAAAGTTCTGAACATTCTTGACATTACCATATTTACACCAGCAGAATTGCTACTATGTGTGCTTTCTGGATAACTGTCTTTGGGGATTAAACCATATTTATTAGCAATGTTTGTAAACATCACCCATTGACCTCCATCACCAAAAGGCTCTTTAAGAATATGTTGAATAACTCTATCATCCCAACCGCGTTCTTGTGTAGAAATGTCTTCAACTAATTTTAAATTATAATTCATTCTCTCCAGTTTATCGAAAAAGAATACGTAACTTTGAGAAAATTCAAATGATTCTGGGATTTTCTTATCAGTAATAACCTGTCTACGCAACATGTTCACAGCGGCAAAAATCCAACAACGTCCACTAGATTTTTGATTTGCGCAACTGGTTTTTGGTGTAATTTCCTTAGTAAGTACATTTGGCACTTGGTTAACTTGTCTGGGTGTGCTTACTCTAGACAATAAGTTATTATGTAAAGAGTAGTTTTTATCAGTTTCTGTGGGGGTAAATGTAGATATATCCATAATTATATCTATATTCCAATATTTTTCTTTATATGATTTGCCTTATATAAATTTGAATATAAGTATTTGAATATTTTTAATTTATAAAATTTTATAATTAATTTTATAAATCATTCATTGTGTGCGGAGAAGGTAAAATTAAAGAAATTAGTTAGACGCGGCAGCAGCCTTTGCCTTTGCCTTGGCACTCTTGGCAAAGTGTGGGCTCATGTAACGCTGAAGGTTGAAGTAGGTTAGCTCATCATCCTTCTTAAGCTTGAGCAAAGTGCGAAGCTTACTGTCGGCAAGAATACGACGACCGTTCTTTGGGTCCTGAAGCTTATGGGCGCGAATATAGGTATTAATCTCACGAGTGACCTCAGTGCGGGCCATCTCGGTTCCATGGGGCTTTCCAAGGAACTTAGCAAGCTCCTTACTAATCTTAGTTGGCTTTACAAATCCACTAGGGGCACGGTTTCCAGTCTTGCGGGCGCGCTTGCGGCCTGCCTTCTGGGCATTCTTAAGCTCGCGCTCAGAACGCTTCTGAAGTGCGCGGACCTGTCCAGTGACACTAGTAAGCTGGGAGCGAAGGACTGCGAGCTGTCCCAAAAGCTCCTGGAAGGAGTCAGATAGGGAAGGCACAGCCTCGGCAGGAGGAGCGGCTACAACTGCGTTCTCAACAGGAGCAGTAGGGGCTGGTGGGGCTGCCTTGGCAGCAGTTGCTTTCTTAGAAGCGGTTTTCTTGGTTCTCTTGACTTTGGGCATTTTATAATCTACTTTGGTCGAATCTATTTAAGTTCTTTCAGATAAATATATATATTTGTGACCTTTATGCTCACAAATATCCTAAATAATCCGCAGAAAAAAATTACTGATTTTGCGCTACAGATTGATAGAGCCAAGGAAGAGCAACTGCCGCATTATGGCTTACCAGCGTTAGTGCAGCCAATATATAAAATGCGCCTAAAGCTTTTGAGTCTTGATTAATTCCTTTTGAAATTAAATTTTCCATAATATACAAAATGTTTCTTTGAAGTGTTTCTTTGTTTTTCTGTACTAAAGAATGCACATTAATACCATGAAATGGGTTGCCATTTGGAGGACATATTTGTCTTTTAATATGATTTGATAAATTTGCTCTGTATTCCCATATATCTTGCAGTTCTCTAACATATCTAACCAAACCTGTTCTGTCCAAAGTTAAAAACCATGATGTATCTGTAATATGTCCAAATGTGTCTATTCTATGGAAAATAGATAATGTTTTAAGTGAAATTCGCTTTTTAGTAGATAATTTATCAGAATCATCTTTAAGATTAATTTGTATAGGTTCGTTTAAAATATGCGATAATTTGATAAAATGTCTAATATTTTTAATAATATTCTTAGGCAAATCAACACGGGTATAAGGATTTTTTAAGTTTCCTTCTGTTTTCATCATCAAATTATATAATGATTTAATATTGAAGCTATAAGTGAATCCATCTTTACATTGGTAACAGTAAAACTGATGATAAGGGATTTTATGTATTGATTGAAGAGTTAGAAAATCAGTTTCATTTACACTATTTTTACGATTTTTGATATTATTTATTTTAAAATAATTTCGACGCATCCATCCCCTAGCATGTTTCTGAACCGTTGTAATGTGATAAGAATATTTTAAAAAATTATACATGCGATTAATCAACTCAGTTTTATTTCCAGATACTTTTTGTTTATAGTGACGACACATTTGCTTTAATTGCCGCACATTATAATTGATACAAAGTAATTTTTCAAATTCGCTAAATTCAAGAATTGAGAATTCTTCTTGTGAGACTGTTTTACGTCTTTTTCCTCGTTTTACCTCAACTTTATCGTATAAAACAGTTTGAATGTAAGTCTTTGGAGAGAATTTTGAATTAATCATTTATATTAATCATCAGAAAATTAGTTTAAATCTTTTCTGAAAAGAATTAAATTAAATAAGTTATTTATGGTCACACTCTGGTTTTCCAAGTATAAACTTTAGGTAACTAAAATTTTTATGGTCTTTTCGTTGAAATATAAAATATTGAACAAATCCAATGATAACAGTCAAAAGCATTGTACCTTCAACCATTTTTGATATTTTGTCTGTTTGTATGTAAAGTTGTTTATGTTTTAGTTTTTTATAATAAGCTTTATATTTTTTTAACGTGTAAAGTATAGTTAGTAATAAAAAGACAGCTACGGTAAAATAAATATTCATTTTTGTAACCATAAGGAAAAATATCCATATATTAAATGCGTTTTTCATTTGTGTTGTAGGATTGATTATTTCATCTGATGTAAAATTAATAGTAAAATAAATCAAAAATAAAATAAGTATGTTTTTTGCTATCATATTATGTGTTAACAGTGATCTTGTTCTACAACTAAACGTTTCCGCAATGAAATTACCACTAACTGAAAGTATTAGTAAAAAAAGACCAGTGGTATAATTTTCTTTGTGTATTCTATCAAACATATTGCTAAAAAAGTTCATATATATATAGATTACATAATATGAATCTAATATAGCAAACAAACTTAAGAAATTATTTATAAAATTCTTTATAAATGAGTAATTTTGTTAAGATTGTCAGAAACTACGAAAATATTTGTCGCGTTGGTAAGCAAATAATCGACCATAAAGATTTGGTAAGACGTGCTGCGCCTTCGAAATTGGATCAAGAATTCAGAAAACAAGAAGAACGTATCCAGGAATTCGTTAAACTAACTAATGAAGCCAATGAAGAATGGAAAAATAATCCATATTCGGTGAATGAATATTGGACTGGATGGAGTTAATTATCCTACAAAATCAAGGGAAAAATAATGACTTGTAGGTCTACATAAAAATAAGTTGTGTATTAAATTTTTACTACATGATGCTATTCAAAAACTTATTGTTGAAATTAAAAAAATTGATTTAAAGGAATCTGATTTATATAAAGTATAATCAAGTAATATGTCAGCATCCGATTCTATCACGAAAGCTAAGCAGTTTAATCCGTCTAAGGTAACTTACCGTGCCCCGCTTGTTAATAAGCGAGGTGGTAAGTCCGTTCAGTGTCAGCTCAACGGAGCGCCTATTGTTCTACAGTTTCCTCTTATGCTCACTTGGGGTGTAAATGAGCGTGTAGATGAGCAGTCAGGTCGTGTCTCGTATGATATGGCGCTACAGTTTGAGCCGGATAAGAGTTCTTCAATTAATAAGTTTATGCTTGCCCTACAGGCATTTCAAGAAAAGATTCTAGATGACTCTGTTAGTAAGTCTAAGGATTGGTTTGGAAAGAGTAAGCTCAGTCGCGAGGTTGCTGAGGCAATGATGTACCCAATTCTAAAGTATCCTAAGAAGAAGGATGGTAGTGGTGAACCAGACCACGACCGCAACCCTACTCTTAAGCTAAAGATTCCGTTTTGGGATGGTAAGTACAATATTGAGCTTTATGATATGAGTGGAAAGCCAGCTTATGTACCTGAGGATACAGCACGTAAGATGGGAATTGAGGCGCCACAGGGAGCACGCAGTCCATCTGATATTGTCCCAAAGGCATCTCATGTGAAGGGACTACTTGCTTGTACTGGAATTTGGATGGCAGGTGGTCGCTTTGGAGTCACTTGGAAGCTTGTACAGGCTTGCGTCCGTCCACCAGTGCGACTTGTGGGAAGTGGTATGTGTCACATCGCAGATGATTCTGATGATGAGGAGATGGATGCTAATCTTAATAAGTATGATGCCGCAAAGGATGATAGTGTAGGAGCTTACCAGGCAGTGGAGGAAGTTACTGGTCCAACATTTGATGAGTCTGATGAGGATGAGGAAGAGGAGGAAGAGGAGGAGGTTGTTGAGAAGCCTCCTTCGCCAAAGAAGAAGAAGAAGAAGATTGTGCGTCGCAAGGTCAAGAAGAGTAGTGGCGATTAAGTATTATGATAAATCATTGAGTAAAATAAAATATTATAAAATTTTTTATTGTTTATAATATTCAAATACTTATTGAAGGTTTATGGCTCTTCCAGAAGAATAACCTCCCTGTGGTCCTAATAACGCAGACTTAACAACTTTAATTCCTTCTTGCTCTTTCATATTTTTAGTCTCCATTTCCTCATATTCATTTTTCATTTTTTCAAATATTGTCATTCTAAGATTTATAGGTTTATTAATTATTTCCATTCGACCTTCATGATTTATATATAATATCTTATCTACCCAATCTTCCATACCATCTAATATATGAGTAGCATAAATAATAGAAATTTTATTGGTTTCTACTTCTTTTTTAAGATAATCTAGTAAATTCGTTCTTACTATAATATCAAGTTCTGCTGTTATTTCATCTAATAAAAGTAGTTTAAATGGTTTTATTAAACCAAGCATAATTTGTACTCGTCTTCTTTGACCATCTGATAATTTTCGCATATTCCAATCTAAATTTATTTTTAACAAATTCGCAAAAAAATCTCTTCTTTCTGAATACTCATCTTGTAACTTTTTCATAAAATTTCGCACTTCTAAATCTATACTATATGCTGTTCTTCCTACAAAATTAACAGTCCTACTCCATTCATCACCAATAAAAGCCAATCCTCCTAGTAAATTTTGAGGAGTTCTTCTTCCTATAATACTAAATTCTTCTACATTATAAGTTAAATGTTTTCCTGCTAACACACGCAGAAGTGTTGATTTTCCTCCTCCATTTGGACCAGCTAATAAATATTTCTCTCCAAGTTTCATTTCTAAAGAGATGTTTTTCAAGATAATATTTTCTTTATCATGGAAATAAGCAAAGTTTAAGTTTCTAACATTTACAATCATTCTTATAATTATGATAACTTACTAATTTTTTAACTTATTATATTTATCAATTCGTTCTTGAATATAAAAACCAAAGAAAACAATACCCATACCTCCAGCAATTCCCCTCCATAATCGTTTGTTATTTTGATTTCTTAAACATATAACTTCAGACGAACCCCATATAGCTCCTGCTCCTCCTAAAACATTTGAAACGAATTTTTGTCCTGTATCTACGACAAAATCCTTATTCATTTTAATTAAATTATATTAAATTTTTAAATAAGATTTTAATATAGTTTTTCCATAATTTCTTTTGAGAAAGGAGCTCCTCCAATCTCAGAAAGGCTAAAATTTTTCTTGTTAAATCCTCCTCTACGTCTTCTAGTTCTTTTGCGCATTCTTTTTCTAACACGTCTTCTACTTTTAATTCTACGTTTGGTTCTGCGGATAGTTCGTCGTCTTTTAACGCGTCGTCGTCGGAGTTTTCTTTTAGTTTTATTATAAACCATTGTATATATTAGTAGTAGATTTTAAGATAAATGAAAGAGATTTAAACGACTAAATGTAAATTAAAGAAATGGACTCTGTTCACTTTTATAGAAGCTTTCATACGCATCCTGTTAATAAATTAATTCATGTTTTTTGTATACCTTTAATTGTGCTTACTACAATAAACTTTTTAAGTAAGCTTTCTCTCCAAATTCAACTTCCTCTAAGGAAATATCGCGTTGATTTTATATATAAACCTCATACCAAACAAATAATGTATAAAACACTTTACATTAATTGTTATGTTATAACCTCATTGTACAATATTTATTACTATGTGTTTTGGAACTTTAAAATTGGATTCATAATGCAATTATACATAGGATTTTTGTATATATTAGGTGAAATCTGGAGAGATTTTGATAAAAAATGGTTGAAACATAGCATCATAACTTTTGTTTGTGCTTGGATGCTTCAATTTCTAGGGCACGCTATAGAAGGTAATAGACCTGCGCTAATGACTTCTTTATCCCAGACTATATTTCAAGCACCACTATTGACATTAGAGTATGTTTATCCAAACCTATTAAATTGATTTTAATAACATGAATTATATTATATTAAAAATGTATAATTTAATTAGACACTCCGTATGGACTGATGATTGGCAAATGACGAAAAATAATAGAAATGTTCCACCGGGATTGATGCAATATAAAGTTTCACGAGAAGCTTTATTATCTTTACTACCAAATGGTACTAAAAATATTAATTGTGTTTATAATAAAGATTGGTTTTTGGCACAACATACACTAGAAAATTTACAAAAACTAACTCCCAATACAAAAACAGGAAAAGCTAATAAATGGAAAATAATTCTTATAATAAAAGCTACCAAAGGAGATGGTAAAGAATGTTTAAAAGGTGCTTTACTTAATAAAGATACAAATGAAATAGCATTAATTACCAGTTTAAATAAAGAACATGCGGTGGAGCGAGTGGTGAAGAGATTAGTAAAATCATTACATAAGGATTATAAAATTTGTCAATGTAAAATGATTGCTCCTCTTATATTTTGGGATGAACTTAAAAATAGATTACTTTATTAACTACTAACTTGATTCTAGTTTAATGTCAATATAAATATCTGCTCTTTCTGTTGTTGAAAATAAATGTTCTGAATTTATTTTTAATATTCCTTGGTTTCGCAAAATGATTGTTTGATTTTCTTTAATTACTAATTTGTCTCCTTCTATTATAAAATCTTTTTCACCTAATGTAATTTTTAATCTTTTATCATTTAAAACGCGAGTGATAGGACCTTCATATAAACAATGTAAATTATTAAAATTATCAATAGTAATATGCTCTTCTAAATCTGGAATACATTTTATAATTAAATCATTACCACTATGGTCGAATATAACTTCGTTGTGCCAAAGCGGAACATAATATTTTTTATCGTCAAAATCTAATCTATAAACATTATCACTTAATAAATCAGTCAAAGATGGATTTAATATAATGATGTTGTCACCTCTCATTTTTTCCTTGAGGATATCTTTCATTTGGCTAATAATCTCATCGGATATTCCAAAGATTTCTCTATGATTGGAGAGAAAGCCAAATAATTCTATAGATTTTTCTTTTTTCAAATCTTTAAATAGTCGAATAGATATTTTTCCGCAATTATTTATGATATTATCCAAAGTAGTATCTAAAAATAAATCATTCCATTTTATATCAGGTGTAAAATATTGAAGAAAACTTTTAATAATATCACGATAATTGGTATCAATTTCAGGTGTTCCTTTATAACAACCTTGACGTTGAAGTAGAAAACAATAAGCTTCATTTATTTTTTTAAATTTTGACTCTGCGTCTTTAGATTTATTTTTATCTGGGTGATATTTTAAAGCTTGTTTGTAGTAAGCTTTTTTCAAACCTCTTTCAGTATGTTTTTGTGAAAGTTTTAATGTTTTACACGCCGTCTCCCAATCCATAAATTACCTTACATAAATAAAATATGAAACTCTCTAAATGATAAATTGGTCTATAATTATTATTGTAAAGTTTAAGAAATTTATATAATTTCAAATAAATTTTGGTAATGGTTTTATTATTAAATTTTTTTTTAAGAACGAAGTATTGTATGATTTCATGAAGACAACTTGTAATATCTAAATGATAAATAAACATATTGTAAATATTGTCACGGAATCCAATAAAGTTTATATTTTCATAATTATTTATATCTTCTATGATTCGTTCGGTGATTTTTTTACGTGGACACATTAGTTGTTTGTTTCCAGTAACTAAATCTTTAATATTTACTATCTTACTTAAATCAACAGTTTTATCAACAAGTTTTCCAGTTGATTTTTTATACGCTGTTTTATTGGGTCTTTTTACTGTTATTATTTTACAACGGTCTAAAATATTATCAGGAATAAAACTTATATTTTCTGTCACAAAAACATAATGTAAATGAATATTTTTATGTGTTAATGTTTGAAGATAGCTGTAAAAAATGTCAAGTAATTCGCTATGGATTTTATGAAAATTTTTACAAACAATAATCCCAGTATGATTTTGTCGTGCTGATAGTATATCTAAAATGTGATTATAAATATCATTCCAAAGTAATTTAGCATTACAACCAAGTAATTCCATATCAATTTCAAAGTGAATATCACTAATTTTAATTAAAAACTCACGTTTATTTTGAAAGTTAAACTTGATTTTCCTTTCATATTTTAAATTTGTATGACTGTAAGGTTGTATATATTTTAAAACTTGTGTATATTTACCAACTCCACTTGGCCCGTAAAAAATTAAATTGCGTTTTTGATGTAACCCCTTTTCTTTATTGTTATATATGCCTTCTAATTCAGAATGTAAATTATATTTTTCATTAGCTGATATGTAATCTTCGAAACGAGATTGTAAAAACTTCATTAATTGAATTAAGATACATATTTATTTTTAATACTTAAAAATAGATATAATTATTTTTTTAATGAGTCACACACAAGTTTCATCAGAAAGTATGGATATTTTGGAAATAGGATTACAAAATAGATTAGATGAATATAGAGATAGTCATCCTAATTTGGTAAAATTATGGAAAGAATATATCAAAGTAAAAAGAATTAGTTATTTGAAATCTATTGTAGATTGTGAATCTATGATAGAAAATTTAATTAATAGCCGCGATATTTCACCAGATACAATCGTAATGCTTTATGCTCTGTTTGAATAGATATAACAACTTAAATAAGATACATGTAAGTTATATAATATAATGTTTCTAATTATACAACCCAAAGATTTTAATAAACATTATTTAATGTTATCAGAAAAAACAAAAAATAATATTATGAATGATGGATGGTTTTATAGACTTTATTATTCAGATGAATATAGTACATCAAAAGGCTTGTTTTTAGGATTTGAACTTAAAAATGTTACGGTAGATAAATACTTTAATAAACTAAAATGTACATTTGATACTCATAAAAACGCAAATATTATTGGTTTTATAAAAGCTGTTGAAAAATCTATTTTAGATATTATGCCAGAAAAAATAACTAAAAAACCTACATATCGTATTGAAGAACAACTTCAAAATAGTTTCATTAAAATATTTTATAACAATCAACAACATATGCCAACTAGTTATGATTCAGTAAAACTGCTTTTAAAAATTTCTGGAATATGGACAAGTGTGAAAGAATATGGCGTTACGTTTAGATTTTTCTTTATCCGTCAGTAAGAAACATAGTAATAATAACATATAACTCAGCGGCCGATGCTAAGGATATAATACTAAACAAAACAAAACCAGCTATATAAGCATTTCTATATGGGTCAGGTAGTTTTCCTTTAGATATGATGGAATTCATTTCACCACCGAAAAACTGATACAGCATAATAAGCTGCAAAAATAAAAAGAAAAATGTCAAATAATGAAAGGTGTAAAATTCTGGTGGTAAATGAGCCGCATCTCTTGCAAGCACATTCCTTACAGTATGAAAGACTAAAATCATTACAACAATAACTGAAAGTGTTGCTATTGTTGGTAAATATAATCCAGACATCTTCATTATTAAAGCCAAAACACTTTCTCCTTTACTTGTTCTTGCTAGTAATACTGTGGTCATAACTAATGTTACTACAACCCCTATACCCATCCAATAGTAGGCAGCTAATTCACCATCTACATTATGTGATGCTGTAGAAATAGCAAAAATTAATACACCAACAACTGTTATTAATTGTGAAACTTTAAGCCAGTTGTTAGTAGTCATCCAAACACCACCCTTTTTTATTCGTTCTAAAACTTTTGTTGCCTTAGCGATTGGAAGCTTGTCTCCTTCAAAACCCACAACAGGCCTTGCTTTTACAACAGGTATATTTTTTTGTCCTCCTTTTTTTATCATTTTTGATGATACCATCTTTTATATATATACTATTGTATTTTATTATTTGTAAATTTCTAAATTTGTTCTTTTAGGAAGTATGATAAAAAATAAAATATCTTTTTTTTATATTATGAGTCAGTTTAATGTTCAACAACGACGCCCGTTAATTCCTAGAGAACAAACATACGTTTTAGATAGAAAACTAGTTTCATTTCATTCTTACGACCGTGATGTTAAAAAATGGCCTAATAGTAATCATTTTGCCATAGAATTACCCGAAGATTTACGAAATATACAATCTATGCGTTTACTTAATATTCAACTTCCAAGTAATCAATATATTTTTAGTAATGAATATCAAAATACTAAACTAAAAGTACAAATAGCAGCAGGTAGTGTTGAAATTACTATTGATGAAGGTAGTTACTCTCCAACCCAACTTGCAACGGAAATTCAAACAAAATTAAATAAAACAGTAGCGTCTACACTTGTACTTGCCGCTTATAATAACTTTCGCTGTGAATACAACTCTGTATCAAATACTTTTTGGTTTGGAAACTTGGTTGAGAGTTTTACTTTAAAATTTGGTGAAAAACTCGAATATAAATTTGATTGTACACAGCAATTGGTATGGGATAATTATAAACGATGGGGTCTTCCTGCTTATCTAGGTTATAAAAAGCGAGATTATGAAGCAACATTAACACCACCTAATGTGTATTTTACTAATACTGCTGGTAATCCATTTGGATTTGATTATGAAATGGAAGATGGAAGTGGCAATGAATGGTTAACTTCTGCTTCTACTAATCATATTATTAACTTAAATGAATATAATAGTAATCCATTAGACCCAAGTGGAATTTGTAATTTAGATATTATGGGCGAAGACTATATTTATATGGAATTAGCAAAATGGAATAGTATGGATGAAATAGAACCTTATTCGGAGAGAAGTAATGCTTGTTTTAACAATGATTATGCTGGAAAAGTTAAATGTGCCTTTGCTAAAATTCCTGTTCAATGTACTCCATATTCACAAGTATTCGATTCAACTCGCGCATATATAGCTAATATAAGTCATTACAATCCACCATTGGAAAGAGTTAAAAAATTAGAATTTAAATTTAGATACCACGATGGTCGTTTAGTTGATTTTAAATGTTTGCCTTTTTCTTTTACTATGGAATTTAATATGCTACGAGATGAACAATTAAGGGATATGATTGTTAGAGTACCTCCGTTATATTGTCTTTAAACACCATATTCTTCACGACACCAACTACTAATTTCCTGTTTCTTCATTGAACGCCATTCTCTATCTTTTGGAAGTTTTAAGAATCTAGGTTTTTTCATACTCTCAGTTTTGTAAAATATATATGGACCGTATTTACCTTTTCTTACTGACATTACTTCTGTTACTGTCAATAAGACATTTGGATTGCTTGATTTTGTACCCATCAAAATATCCAATACATCTTCTAATTTAATTGAATCTTCCTTTTTTCTTACAACTCCTTTCAAAGAATATTTCTTACTACCACAAACAATATATAAACCAAATTTTCCTTTCTTTAAAACAACATCTTCATTTTTGTATGAACCTAGTCGCTTTCCTGTAAAAGAAGTAGCAGGTGCCAATATTTCTTCAAGTGTATATTCGCCATTTTTTAACTTATCTAAATCTAACCCTTTTTTTGCTGATTTAAATTTTGCTTTTCCGTTTTCTTCATATTTCACCACAGGACCATATTTTGCTATCATATACACATGTTTATCATCAATCTTAATAAGCTCTTTATTATTCTTACTAATTTTTTTAGATAATTGTGTCATTTCATCATAACAACTTTGACATAATGAATGCCATAACTTAGCTCCCTTAGCAATTTCATCTAATGTATCTTCCATATTCTTCGTATAAGGATACACAAATAAAGGATTAAATTGCTTTATAAGGAATTCCATAACTATAGTTCCTGTGTGTTGAATAACTAGTTTGTTTTTTTCTTCTCCAAAAATTCTAGTTGCTTCTTCTTCTTCTAGTTCATCCCCTTCTAGTTTAAAATCTACACACTTCAGAGGCTTTCCTTTAACATTATCTTTTTTAACATAACCTCTATCTTGAATCTTAGCAACTAAAGATGAAAATGTTGACGGTCTTCCAATACCTACCTTTTCCATCTGTTGAACCAATCTTGCTTCTGTATAATGGGTTTTCAAATCTTTTAATGTCATTTTACTTAGAATTTTAGAATAATTTACTTTTGTATTATTTTTTAGCTTCAATAGGAAATTATAATTAGGATTATTAGTTTCATATCCTTTCACAATCATCCAACCTGGAAATGTAATTAATTCCTCAGAATGTTTATAATGATGTTTGTCTGGAGCAGTAATCTTAGCTGTAATTAAGTTATATTCAGCTGGTGACATACAACTCTCAACTGTATTTGTCCATATCAAATCATATAAGCGCTGTTGACCAGGATCAGCACCTGCTGGCAACTTTTGTTTATTAATATCTGTTGGTCTAATAGCTTCGTGTGCTTCTTGAGCATTATCATTTTTCTTTTTCTTCGAAGTTTTCCTTTGGCTCAAAGCAAATATATTTTTATTTACATATTGTTCTGACCATTTTCCTTGTATAAATGTTTTTGCTTTTGCTATAAACTCTTTACTATAGGTTCGACTATCTGTACGCATATAAGTAATGTATCCTTGTTCATATAATTTTTGTGCGGTTGTCATGGTCCGTTTTGGAGAGAAGTGTAAAATATTTGATGCTTTTTGTTGAAGAGCACTAGTTGTGAAAGGAAGAGGAGGTTGCCTTTTTTTTGCCACAGGTTTTGCACATGTAAATATATGTTCAAATTCAGCACTGCTTTCTAGAAAATCTCCCATTTCAACCTCGTTATTATGATGATGATTTAGTTTAAATTCAAAATTTTTCTTAGTAAAATAACCATTTGTATCATAAGCTATTCTTCCTGGTGCATTATTAATTTCTTGTTGATTGTCATAAATAAGTCGCAAAGCTGGTGTTTGACATCTTCCAGCAGACAAACCACTTTTCCTACTGATATTAGCCCATAAAATAGGCGAAATTGTAAATCCAACCAAGCAATCCAAAATTTGTCGTGCTTGTTGTGCGTTTACTTTATTTATATCTACAACCGTTGGATTGGCAACAGCTTTTTTGATAGCAGATTTTGTAATCTCGTGAAATATAATTCGAGGTGTGGTACTAACAGGTAAATTAAATGCTTTACATATATGCCAAGCAATGGCTTCTCCTTCCCTATCATCATCTGTCGCCAGAATAACTTCTTTTGCTTTATTAATTGCCACTCGTAGTGGCTTAATAAATTTACTTTTGGTTGGTAAAAGTCGAAAAGTAGGTTTAAAATTATTTTGTACATCGATTCCTTTGAGTCCATCCTTGATATCTCTGATATGTCCAAAACTAGCGATACATTTGTAGCCGGCTCCTAGATAGCTTTCTATTTTTTTACATTTTGCGGGTGATTCGACGATTACTAACTTAGTCATTGTATTTAACTATGTTAGTAAATTTGGTTTTAAGAGGTTTCAATTTATATTTAATTGAATTTTATCATTGTATTATTTAACCATGATAATAGTATGATATCATCTTTAATAATCCAGAATAATAAAGCAAAATATACTATATGACCAGTATTAATAATTCCAAAATTATTTAAAATCCATATTAAATGCCATCCCCAATTAAACAAACAACATAAGAAATATATATTTCTGGCAGCAATACGCATCATTTCTAATTTTGCTTTTTCCGTTAAAAGACGCGCGCCTAAATAAAAATTAACTAAATAAGCATGACTTGATGATAATGTATAAACAAACATCAACTTTCCTAAATGAGACGTTTGAAAATCAATACCAAAACAAGTAAGGCATAATACGGTTGTAATTATATGATGCATTTTGGTACTGTAAGGAAGATTTTTCACCATTACCAATCCCATTACATCATTTGAAGTATATAAAGCTCCTGCCAAATGTATTAATCTATTATTCCATTGGTTATATCGTATTGCTGGCCAAATCACAGGTTGAAACATTCCATATGAAAGTATAAGTAAGAAAAAAGATTTGATTATATTTTTAACAATATACCTCCTTCGTTCTAAAGGAAGTTTATTGTATTTTTCTATTCTTTGTAGGTATTCATCAACTTTTGGATAAGTATATTGAATAGTTTTACACATTCCGAATAAAGCTATTAATGCTGGGTAATCGTAATTTTCTATAATTGTTAGACTCATTTATATTAATATAATGATGTGATTTTTTTTTAGATGTATATCGAATAGAGATTAAAATTGATTTTAAGATAAAATGATATATTATTTATAACAATGAATGATTCATCAAATCTCTCCAAAGATGAGATTCAAAAAATAGTAACGCAAAAAATAAAGAATAATACCAAATTCTTAGATCAAATTAATCAGTATTTACACAATCAAGGAATAGAAATTGTAAAACGATATGAAATTGTAAATAATGTACTTTTAGAAAGAGACGCCACTAACCTAACATGTAGTGAAACGATTGAATGGGTAAAAAATAAATTATCTTTAGTTACCATTGAAAAAAATGAAATTTATCAAATAGTGTTTATGTTTTTCGGAAATCGTCATTTTAAAAAACAATTAGACCAATTTTATACTCCAATGAGCATTTGTAATTTTATTAATACATTGCTTATACCTGGTAAAAAGGCAATTGACCCAGCATGCGGAACAGGTGATTTATTGAACCAGTATATGGGAAACATAACATTAGTTGATAAGAGTGATTCTGTATTAGAAATGACAAAATTTATAAAACGAAATGGTACAGCAACAATAGAACATAAAGATAGTTTGAAAGATTTGTTTGATTATGAGAAACAGTTTGATTATTGTGTAATGAACCCTCCGTTTGGTACAAAAACGATAGAAACAAACATCGATGTTTTAAATAAATATGAATTAGGAAAGGGAAAAGAAAAACAAGAAATAGGACTGTTGTTTGTAGAGTTAGGATTGCGTTTATTAAATAAAAATGGAATATTATTTGCCATAGTACCTAATGGTTATTTGGGAAACACAAAAGGTGATTATATAAAAATGCGAGAAATGGTAATTAATAAATATACTTTGCTTGGTGTTATAAAATTACCAGACAATGCTTTTAATAGGAGCGGAACAGGTGTTGCTACATCAATTCTTATTATTCAAAATAAGAAACCAAGGAAAGATTATCATATATTTATTGGTGATGTAAAAGATATAGGTTACATATTGAATAAGAAAAATACACCTATAAAATACAAAATAAACAATGAAGGATATTATGAACATGACGCATCGTTAAATCCCATTGTAGATGAAAATTTAAGTAATATTCAAAAATCACTATATAAATTTGTGGAAAAGAAGAAAACACATAATTTATTATTTACACCAATTCTCTCCAAATGTAAGTATGAGAGTTTCAAAAAAAGTGAATTAAATGCGAATTTGATATTTGATATCAAAAGATATCTGGATACTTTTAAGAAAACAGTAAAAATATTAAAGAAAAAATGTAAAACCATAAATGAATATTGTGATAATAATGCTAATTTTAAATTTACGAAAAAAGCCGGCGAATATGCTTATATAGATATTAAAAGTGTAAATACGCCTTTATATAAACCGAATACATATCCAAATGTAACACTACCGGGTAGGGCGAGATACATGGTAATAAAAAATGATATATTAATTTCAAAGTTAAAAGGTAAGATATCCTTTACGATAATAACAGAAAATAGAGAAAATTTGGTTGTATCAAATGGATTCAGTGTGATACGACCAAAAGATAAGAAAAGTTTGGTGATTATCTTTGCTAATTTATTTACAGAGGCATTTAAGATTCAACATCAAAGTATGGTAACAGGTAGTATAATGGAAACTTTATCAGATGATGACATTAAAAATATTTATATTAAAGAAGATATTGACAATGACAAGTATGAAACTATATTGTCTAGTATTACAATTTTAAATCGTGAATTAATCACTCTTGGTTGAGTGTGCGGTAATAGCTATTTCGCATGCTTTCATTAAATTTTGTAGTTGGTCTAGAGAATAATCTGTAGAATTATAGTTTATGAGTCCAATAGCATCCTGTATCCTATCACTTTCAGTATATCCACCTTGTCTTCTATTACATTCTCCGTGACCCCAATACATATTTTTTACGCAAAAGTGGGAATTAGGATCTCTGTGACAAATTTCAATATAGTTATGTTCGCTTTTATACTGCGAGGTATAGGCATTCATATCAATTTCACATCCACAATATTTACAACAATGACAAGTAATATTATCGAAGACGTTTTCAACATTATATTTGGAGAAAATGGTCTGCATGTTTTGTCTGTGTTTTTCATCTACATTTTTAAAAGTTAATATTTGCTTAATCATTTCTACTAAAACTTTATGCATTTCAGAGGGCAAACAAAAGTCTTTTGCTCGAATTCCTATTGGATAAGGATAACTTGGACAGGTTTCGTATTGTTCCCAAGTTAAATGGTCAGCAACAGGACACCACCTACAATTTCTATTGAAAATAGGATTTCCAAATCTGGTATGTTTGGATTGGTTTGGTCCGTTTTCTATAAATTTTTCTATATCAACAATTTTTTCAAATGGTGCTCCTTGTGTTTGAATCATTTGAAATAGTTTATCATGAAAGATTTTTTGTAAGAGAGGATTAACTTTTTTTAAACTTTTGACGAATGTTTTGATATCTGCTTCAAATTTTACAAAATCATCTCTCCATTGAAATTCGGAAACATTTACGGGAAGTGGGTATTTAGTTTTGTCTAAGTTTGTAATAATATTATTGTCGTCTAGTTGACCAGGTATAAAACCTGTAACTAGTTCTTGTTTCGAAATGTTAAATTTTCTAGCAAAAGATGATGTGAGTGAATTTAGAGTGACTATATCATTTTCAAAGTTGATAACAATAAGTGGTGCTCCTTCAATTTGAAGGTATTCTTTTTTTTTTGATTCGCCTTTTTTGGTAAGATAATGACGAAGTTTTGTTTGTTTTGCTATTACAACAACATTCATATTAATTTTTGAGAGTAAGGGCGTTAATTCTTGTAAGAGAGTTAAGTAACGATTCATGTATCTTTTTATGATGGGAAATAGATACATTAAATTAAATTCAATTTTTAAAACAGCAAGCCTTGCCTTCTTCTTCTTCGTCTTTGTTGTGTATGTTTCATAAATTCACGGTAGTTATTTATAATTTTCTTTAATTGTTGTTCTTTGAGCATAACTTCTTCTTCTATTTTTTTAAGATAATGTCTTTTTTCATCAATATTTCTCTCCAAAATCCTTGTATTATTTCTTAATGTGGCGTAAACGCTAGTTTCCCAGTCAATTTGTCTTCGCATTTCCTCTAAGAATTCTTCATCTTCTGATGGTGCTATCAGTTCTTTTCTACATAATGGACAAGTTCGTTTTTTATAAATCCATTTAAAAAAACATTCGGAGTGATAACGATGACCACATGGTGTTTTCACGCCATCATTCATATCTAATTGTTTTAAACAAATAACACAATTAAAGGAGTTATCCATATATATATTTTAGTTGGTATTATTATTTTTCATTAATTTCAGGTGTTGGTATAGTATAAGGTCCATTTTGTCCATGAAATGTTAAATGGGTAAGAGCTGCGTAGCTTTTTTTAGGTTGAATTATCATATGATATTTTTGAATTAACTGAATATCACAAGTTTTAGAGCCTGTAAAAGAGTTAGCCATTTGTTTAGCTTGTACTTTGACGTTGGTTTCACTAGTATCCTTAGCTACTACAATATGTCTAATATCATTTTCAATCCCATACCATCTAGGGCAGGTAGATTTGTACATATAAAAGTCCATTTGGGTATAATAAGTATTTAATTTTTAAATGGTAATAATATAAATGTCAAAATATAGAATGCTTAAATGTAGTATTTGTGATGGATTTGGTTTAGTTAAAAGAACTGATAAAGATATTTGTAATTATTGTAAAGATAGCACAATAAATAGTTGTTGTTTTTGTGAATTTAAATTATATAGGGGACAGTATAAAGAGTGTAGCGAATGTCTAGGAATTGGTGAACACTGGATAGATAAAGAAACAAATAAAAAAGTATTAGTTTGGTGTTTATCAAAGTAAAATATCTTTTTAATATAAATGAAATTATATGAAAAAGTGTATGATATAAGTCGAATTGTATTTTGGGTACTCTATGTATCGACAATTTTAAACTTGTGGCAAAAAGCACCACATTATTTAGAGGAAGCAGATAATATATTTAAGATTTTTGTTGGATTAGTGTTAATATATGTATGTAATCCATGGTATGAAAAACCGATTTATAGACATCATAAAAAATTAATTTTTGAAGCAGGAATTATGTTATTGTTGTCAAGTTCTATACGTTCTTTGTTACAGAAAGTACCTGTAGTTAAGAAAGTCGTCGCTTAGTTTTTCTTTTAGGTGTTTTCCTTTTCTTTTTTCTGCTTTGTTTACCAAGAAATTTTTTGATAGCTAAATTCATTCGTTTTGTTTCATCTAAATCTTTTTTAGTTAATTCATTATGTTTTGCTACATAAGTAATTTGATTTCTACCTAATTTTTGAAGTATTTGATACATTGTTGCTATAAATTTTTCTTCTGTTAAATTTGGTTTAAAACTAAATGATTTTCCAAATTTACCATTTTTATTGGCTTTAATAAATCGTTTTATCATGTCTAAAAATTTGATACTTCTAGCATAAGGTTTTAAATGAACATAGTGAATATTATTATGTTTCATTTTTGGATGGTATTGGTCGTCAAAGAAAACAATATCTGTATTTTCTGGCAATTTAACACAATTCATTAAATCTTTATGAGTTTTACTGTGTGTAGTTCTACAATTTCCTTTTTCATTTGGTCTATGACCTGTAATTATTTTATCAAATAGTTTGGCTTTTATTTTACGTTCAATGTATTTTTTGATTAGAATAGTCCAACTACGAGGTCCCATATTATTAGTATAAATTGCTACTTTCAGATTTTTATTTTTCTTTTTTCTTTTTGCTAATTGTTTAAATAAATGAAAAATATGTGGACGGAAAAATTCTGGATATAAATCTATCAATTGATTAAAATGTTTTTTTGATATTTGTTCAAAAGCATTTTTTTTATAATTATGTTTAAATTGTCCGCCTTCTGATAACGCAGCTAAACCATCAATAAACCTACCAAATTCTTCAAAATGTCCAATTGTTTCATCTAAATCAAATACAACTAATTTTTTAGGGGAAGCTTTACGCATATATATTAAAGAAAGATTAATATATATTTGATATGCCTAGAAGAAACAAACGTAAAAATTTTAATAAGAAAAAAAAGAAATACAAAAAAGCAACTATACCAAAGGCAATACGAGAACAATGTTGGATTCAAGTATTCGGAGAGAAATTTAAAGAAAAATGTTATATTAATTGGTGTGAAAATGAGATAAATGTATTTGATTTCCATGTTGGACATGATAAACCAGAAAGCGAGGGTGGGACTTTAGATGTTTCTAATTTAAAGCCAATTTGTGCGCGTTGTAATTTATCAATGAGCAATAATTATACAATAAAACAATGGAACGCATTAAATGGGCATCAAAAAAAAAGCTGTTTCTGTTGGTAATAAAATATAATTATAATATATAATGCCAACACGTAGAAGAAGAACACGTCGTCGTCATAAGACTAGAAAACGTGAGCCTTGGGCTGGATGGTCCAAGCAACAACCCAGAGGTCATCAGCGTACAGTTATGTACAAGAAATGCGGAAAAAAATGTTTTTTGGGTCCCCCAAAGCGCCCACATCCAAGTTTTCCAATTTGTACAAAAGGAACTTGTCGTGTAAATACTAAGGGGGTTTATGCGGCATTTGTTAGAGCTAAAGAATGGGGAAATAAACGCTCATCTTATAAGGGAAAAGCCAGACCAACTATGAAGCGCAGGGTTTATACTAGAGTAGCTCGTAAGGCTAAATCTATTTTAAGACGACGCCACGCCAAACGCGGAGGAAGACGCACCCGCCGTGGAGGAAGGTGAAGTATTGATAATAATTACATAAAGATATAGTTTTAAAATCTTTATATAATGGGTCACGGTTGTCCGTTCAAGAAATCTACTGCTAAAATGCGTTGGAAATGGAAAAAGAAACGAACACGTAGATTACAGAGAAAACGTCGTAAAATGAGAGCAAGAGCAAAATAATTTTAAAAAAATAAAGTTTAAAGAGATTACCTTAAAAAAAGTTATAATGCTCTTTCTCGTTTCTTGGAATATTTCTTCTGCTAACCGTGTTGCCTGCTGGAATGCTTTTGGTAACATGACACCCGCTGATGACTTGAATGACGCTGGTCCTGATATTAATGTTATCGGACGCTGGCATCATTTGAGCGGTTCAGGTGGTGTTTGTATTTTAGAGACAGACAATAGTTCTGCTTTGAATTCATTTATGCTTAACTGGTCTCCAATTTGTGATATTAGTGTAAATCCTATGGTTGATGATGCGGGTGCTCGTGCTGCTATTCAGACCAAGCCTTATTTTCAGAAAAAGGAGTCTCAATAGGATACTGTAAAAGTAAATTCTAGATGCTGTCTTCTACAATAATTATAGTTCATCAATATCCGACATCGTAACATCATTATCTTCTTCTATAGAATCCGCAAATGAGGACGAAGAAGAAGAAGAGGAGGATGTTGTGGAAGTTGGTATAGGAATATTATGGTAACGCAATGTACCAAATAAAGGAAATCTTTGAAAAAAACAACGTAGTCCATTTAAAGCAGCAGAACGGGACAATTCTTTTTTTAAAGAATTACAAGACATAAGTCCAATAAAAAAATCTCTTAAATAAGGTTTCATAATTACTACTACTTCCTTTGCTGTATCATCTGGAAGTCTAGTATCAATATATGCGTATTGTAATTCTATTTTGAAGGTTTCTACCATATGGATTACATCTAAGAATAAAGTACTAGTATCGCTTTCTTTTATATAATTATCAATAGCGTAGTCTTTTAAGATAGGATAATTTTGTAGTTCAAACTTAGTAAGATTCATATTTAATTTGAAAAAACTTTGAATTAAATTTGGAATAATAAAATGAGAATCCATTAACTTTAAATAAATATTATATAGGTGATGTTTCCTAAAGGGTCTATTTATGTATGGATTAAATGGATAACGAGGACTAGGTGTAAATCCATCATTTTTGGTTAATGCGCGTACCCAAATATTCATTAAATCAGTTAATCGAAATACATATTTTTTCTCAAAATGAATAAGTGTGATTTTTTGTGATTCTGGAAAAGAATCTAATGGTTTTAAACAAAGGTCTACATCATTATTGTAGTAACTTATTTTCTTGGTTTTCCAAATTCTAGCAAGCTTTGAAAATGAAAAATAGTGTTTTTGAGCTATAGCAAATAAATCCATATAAACTTTTTTTTGTTTGTCAGTAAAAAAATCATTGTCAACCACGAAAGTATTAAGATTTTCGAATTTATCAGGAATATCTGTAAAGAAATACATAGGACACACATTAAAAATTGGATATTTACTTTGTTCAATATATGTTCGTAAGATATAAGTTATTAGTCCCATTAATAATAATTTATATTTTATATTTAGAATCCTGGGTCATACTCATCGTCAATATCTCCAGTATCTGTTCCATTAATAAATTCAGCAGTATTGCTAATTTGAATATTTTGTAATGAACAATGGTCATTTGGATTTTCACCCTGCATCATTGCTTGAATATCTACATCTTGTTCAAGAGTTTTGTTACCTTTCATTTTGTTAATATCTAACATAACTTGGAAACTACCTGTTCCAAAATATCCTTCTTGACCACACATAATATTAGATGAAACGCCAGTCATCAAATCTAATTCAGCATGTCTTGCTGCTCTTAAGAACATTTCTGGTGTTTCCTCAAAACTTGCTTTGGCGATAGGACCAATATCATCGTTATTAATACCATGACGGAAAATAGATACCATTTTTGATGTAGCACACATTCTGTCACACAAGATAGATAAGTGATGATAATTAATGTAAACGCCAGCATGGTCCATAGCTTCTGAAAGCTCATTGAAGATAGCCTGTCTAGCTGCCTCTAGACCAAGTGTTCTATAGACTTCTTGAATATCATTACTGAAAGTTTTGCTACTATTAATAGAAGATAGTGTCAAAATATCACGCAAATTAGTACCAACAGTATCTAATACCCATCCGTCTTTTTGAACATAATTACCGTCATCAAGCACAACTTCTTTAACACTTTTTCTAAGCAAAACCTTTGGAATATGTTTTACTCCTCTCAAAATAATATTATTCAATAGGTTATTTTGGAAATTTTTCAACTTATAAATTTCGTCAGATTGGTCTAATGAATGTTTTTTACTCGAAGAGTTAGATTTTGTAAGTCTAATTCTAAATACCAATTTATCAGCATTCATATCAGAGAATACACAAGATATATCATCGTTATAACTATTTGATACTGCGAAATGAATATCATCCATGGAAATATGCTTATCTAACATAGATTCTTTATTCAATTCCATACGAATTATCCATTTTGATTTATCATTATTTTCTTCTGCTTCAAAATCTTCATTATTACAAGTTTCAACCATGTTTTGAAATTCATTATATTCTGTCATAAGAGGTACATCTTCGCTAATTAAAGTAGCCATTTCGTCTGGGTCAAAGCAAATACTCACAGAATCGACAACATCACGAAGACTGGTGTATTCAAGTGTATATTTTAATTCCTGTGCTTTTTCAATATTTTCACGCTCATTCTTTTTAAGATGAATAGTAACAGAAGGCTTCTTTGGATTTTCAGACAAAGATAAAATTTCTTCTACTCTTGGAACACCACGAGTAGCATTAGATTTACTAGCTACACCCGCAAAGTGGAAAGTATTAAGAGTCATTTGCGTAGTAGGCTCACCTATACTCTGTGCTGCTATCATACCAACCATTTCTCCTGGATGAACAATAGATTTATTATAATTAGTAATGATTGTTTCTAGTAGTAATATAATTGCTTTTCTGTTAAATCTCTTAATTGTCAATAGTGTTTTGGGAGATAGATAATAATAAAAGGCAATCTTGAATAACTCGGTTGGTTTCACATAATGACTTTTGAGTAGTTTATTAAAAGCGTCATCTAGTAATTCATATAATTCCAAAGGAGTAATATTTACAAGTGAATTTGATTGAATACTTAATTGATTATGTATATTATTTATAATTCTGCGAAAATGAACTGGAATGTGAATGCTAGTACTGTCCACATATTTAAACACATGTTCAACAATAGTATCTCTTGATTCAAGCATATAATTAATCATTTCGTTTGTTTTTGTAATAAGCTCTTGGCTTTGCTTCTTCATTCTTTTAAGAGCAGGTTTTGTGTAATTCGTTGTAATAATAGCGTTATTTGTTTCATCCATTGGAATTTGGAAATGAACATAAATATCTTCACGTGTAGCATTTGCCAAAGGCAATTGTTGACTTTCAACTTTTGTTGGGTCTATATTATCATCACCATATGTAAATTGGATTACTTTATTTTTATTATTACGAACAGTCATATCATAATGAACCTTTAAATCTTCCAAACCCTTAATAAGTCTTCTTTGAATATAACCCGTAGTACTAGTTTTTACAGCTGTATCAATCAAACCAGTACGACCACCCATAGCATGGAAATACAATTCAGTTGGAGTTAAACCTTGAATAAATGATGATTCGACAAATCCACGTGCTTCCGGAGAATCATTGTATTTTGTATAGTGTGGCAAAGTTCTATCTTCAAAACCATAAGGAATTCGCTTTCCATCTACGTTTTGCTGTCCCAAACACGAAATCATTTGAGCAATATTCAGTGATTTACCTTTACTACCAGAATTAACCATGATAACAAAACGGTTATCAGCAGCCAAACTTTTTCTTCCAATTTTACCCGCTTCATCCGCTGCCTTTTGTAGAATGGAATTTACCTTGGATTCAAATTCTACTTCATTTGTTTTACCAGTATTATTTTCAAATGTACCAAGATGCGTTTGGTCGATAAGATTTTTAACTTCCTGCTTTTTACTAAGCATAGCATCTGAAATTCTTTGATTTGTAACAGAATCAGCAAGTAAATCACTAATACCAACACTGTAGGCACTTAGTTTCATGTATTCAGTAATCAAATTCTGCAAATCATCTATAAATTCACCGGCATCTACATAGCTAAAATCATTGAAGATACTATGAATAAGCCCTTTAGAACCAGCACCCAATGCTTTTTTATCTAATTGACCTCTAATATATTCACCATTTACTATTTCAATAATACTATTTGAAGTCTTGGGGTCTTCACCGTCCCCAAATTGTCCATTTCTAAAATGAGACGATAGTGGAGGCAAAATCTGTGTTAGCAAGTCAAAATTGGAAATTCTATCTGTGGGATTTTTGAAAAGTTTAATATTTGGTTTATCAAAAGCCATCAATAGATTCATTGCTGTTCTGCTGTCAAAATTAATATTCTGTCTGGTAAATCTGAAAGCACCCAACAGAGAATCTTGGAAAATACCAATGATAGGTGAGTTATTGGCTGGGGAAATAATTTGCCTCGCAACAGCTGCCAGATTTGCCAACTCTGCCGCACTTTCGTAATCTTGTGGACCGTGAAGATTCATTTCATCTCCATCAAAATCAGCATTATATGGCTTAGTATCAGCTACATTAAGACGGAAAGTATCACCTTTTTTCAAAATTTTAGCAAAATGACACATCATACTCATTCGATGTAGAGTCGGTTGCCTATTAAATAAAACTGGGTCTCCATCTAGAAGATGACGATGAACAATATCACCGTTATACAATTCAATAGAATTCCTATCTACATACCTAAGTGAAATTGAATCACCAGCCTTTCTTTCTAAAATTTTCGCACCAGGATATACATTTGGTCCATTCAACATGAGTTTTGTAAGGAACTTTTTATTTCTTTTATTAACAACCTCAGGAAATGTAATATTTTTTGCTACCTTCAGCGGAATACCCAATTGTGAAATTCCAATGTTAGCATCAGGAGTAATAACAGACCTAGCAGAGAAATCAACACGCTTACCCATAAGATTCCCTCTCACACGACCTGGTTTACCAACTAATCTTTCTTTAATTGATTTAAGTGGTCTTCCTGAACGCTGCGCTACAGAAGCCACGCCGGGAATCTTATTATCTACCATAGTAGCACAATAATATTGAAGAACCATTGTCCAATCTTCAATTACCTTTTCGGATGCGTTGCTTTGTAGTTTTTCCTGTAGAGTTTTGTTTGCTTTTACAATATTCACGATAATATGTGAAATATCATCTTCGCTTCGCTGTTGTGCATCATGTTTAACAGACGGTCTAACAGCAGGTGGTGGTACTGCCAAAACTTGACAAACCATCCAGTCTGGACGAGACCAAGTGGGACTAAATCCCAAGAAATTCACATCTTCATCTGAGATTCTTCTAAATATTTTCAATACAATTTCTGGCGTCATACGCATAGTTAATTTCTCCTTATTTTTACCATCTGTACCATCAATACCATCAATATTATCCCACTCAGCAATAAGTGTTGCGAGTCCTTCTTTCATAATCTTTCTTGGCTGCTTACATCCACAACCTTCACAAGTTTCATCACCACATCTAACAACCTTTGATGCTAATTTGAAAACCTTATCCCACCGCTTTTTTGATGATAATTTAAGCAAATAATCGTACTTTGTTTTATCAATTAAGAGCTTACTACATTTAATGCAAACACATCTAAGAATTTTAACGATTGTATTTAGATATTGTATATAGAAGATAGGTCTTGCTAGTTCTATATGCCCAAAATAACCGGGTGTCTTCATATAATTTAATCCATCTGTAGGACAAATCAATCCTGGATCTAATACACCCATACGTGGGTCAAATAACCCACCAATGACTGGTTTATTGTTAACATATGTATCACGCGAAACAATGTTTGCTACCGAAGATTTTCTAATTTCATCTGGAGATAATATACTAAATTGTAATCCTATAATTCTGGATGGTGTAGTCCTTGATTTAGCTTCAGTCATTCTTATACTAGTGTTAGAAATATTTAGACTCTTTTTTCAATTTATTTTAAATTAGTTTTTAACTTTTAAAAAAAATTGATATTTTGAAACATAATTTAAAAATTATCACATATAACTTCATAATGGACAAACCTGAAGTCAACGAACGAATAGCTAAATCTCCTAAAAAGAAATATAAATTTAGAAAATCAACCAAAGAAAAGTCTAAAAAAACAAAAAAAACATCGACCAAAAATCTTCATACCGATAGTGACAGTGATAGCGATTATGACCCAGATGATGAAATTGAATTAATACTTGAAGATGAGGAAAATACAGGAACATCAGAAGAAGAAGAAGAAGAAGAGGCAGAATCTGAAGAAGAAGATGATGAGGAAGAAGAGGATGATGACACCGAATCGCCATCGCCGGAAGAATTCAATGCTCGCGAATTTCAAAAATTCGTTCAAAAAATATTTCCATCCAAAAGCGGAAAAGAGCGAATTCAACAATTAGAAAAAATAGATGAAATGCTTGAAAAGAAAAAATCCACCAACAAAAAGAAAAATAAAAGTAATAAACAAACATCAAAAAATAAAAAGATTAAAAAAACCAAAAACGAAAAAGTAAAATCAAAGAAAAAGAAAAAATATGTTGTAGGAGACAGCAGTGATGAAGAATATGAAAAAGCCTTTGAAGCAGCAATGAGAAAAGAAGAGGCTAGGCTTTTAAGAAAAGATTTGGAAGATGAAGAAGAAATGGATGATGACGAAATTCAAGATATGCTTAAACAAAATATGAAATTTAATATTATATTTACAGTTGGGCAACCAGGAGAAGAAGAAGACGAGGAAACCTCCGATGAAGATGATGCCGATGAAGACAATGAAGATAATACAGAGGGAAAAAGTAATAAAACCACTACAAAAAAATATAGTCAATTCAAGAAAAATCAAACTGTCCGCGTAGAGCACAAAGAATGGGATAAAGCCTATAATGGTATTATTAAATCTGTTGTTGAATTGAAAGAAAATCCAGAATATAGTTTATATAATATTCAGTTAGAAGACGAGGACGATGGTGAAGAATGGGCGCTACAGGAAAATATTAAAGGTAAATACATTAAAGCATTTAACAAAGATGAAGAAGCCGAAGAAGAAGAAATGATGGAAGAGCTTAAACAATTAATTAAATTAAAAAAAGGAAAAGGTAAAGACGCAATGTCAAAGAAATTTAATAAAATGGCAAAAGCTTATGAACGTAAACAAACAAAAGAAGAGAAAAAGAAACAGCAAAAGCAAAAAACTAAAAATGTATCTACTCTAAGAAAATTATTGAGAGCTCCAAATATTATGAATGATTTCAAATATTTTAAAGATATGGACATTAGCGCACAAAGAAAAATTATTAGTAGATTAAAAGAAGTTAATAAATTATCTCGTGTTGAAAAACCTTATCGTTTACAGTTACTAGATTCTGATATTCCTGCTTGCTATCAAGCTGCAGCTCTCAAGAAAATTAATATTTTAAATTACATGGACCCTGGTTCCGGCGAATACTACAAAATTAAGCAATGGGTAGATGCGTTTATGTCTATTCCTTTTGGAAAAACAAAACGGCTCCCTCTTACAATGGATGATGGTATTGACAAATGTCAAGCGTTTATGGAAGACGCTAAAAAAGTATTAGATGATTGTGTTTATGGTTTAGATGATGCTAAAATGCAGATTCTTCAATTAGTAGGTAACTGGCTTAGTAATCCAAATTCTATTGGGACAGCTATAGCTATTAAAGGTCCGCCTGGAACAGGTAAGACTACTCTCATCAAAGAAGGAATCAGTAAAATTCTACAAAGACCATTTGCTTTTCTGGCACTTGGTGGTGCTACAGACAGTAGTTTCCTTGAAGGACATGGGTACACTTATGAGGGTAGTAACTGGGGAAAAATTGTAAACATTTTGATACAAAGTAGATGTATGAATCCTGTGATATATTTTGATGAGTTAGATAAAATATCAGACACTCCTAAGGGTGAAGAAATTACTGGTATTCTTACTCATTTGACAGATACAACTCAAAATAGTTGTTTCCATGATAAATATTTTGCTAATATGGATTTTGACCTTAGTAAAGCACTATTTATATTTAGTTACAATGATGAAAATAAAGTAAATCCCATTTTAAAAGATAGAATGTACCGAATTCATACAGCAGGTTATGATGCAAAGGAAAAGATAACAATTGCTAAAAAATATTTGATTCCAAAAATCGAGAAAAATGTTAATTTCAAAGAAGGCGAAGTTATAATTACAGATGATGCTCTAAATAGAATTATTACAAATTTTACTGATAAAGAAAAAGGCGTAAGAAATCTTAAGCGTTGTCTAGAAATTACTTACACAAAGCTTAACTTATATAGATTGATGAAACAAGATAGTAGTTTGTTTGATAAAAAAGAAACTATTAAAGTATCATTTCCCTTCACTGTTACGGTAGAGGTTATTAATAAACTTATTAAACAAAATGAAAAAGAAAGTATTCCTTTTGGGCTTTATATTTAAAGTTTTCTAGCACTTTGTAAAAGTTCACTTATTTTACTATTTTGTAAATTTTCACAAACTTTTATTGCAGCTTTATTTTTGGGTTTAAAAATATAATAGTGTCCTTTAATATGAATTTTTTTCTTGGAAAAGCCACAAACCCTTTTAATCTTATATTGACTATCTGAAATTATATGATTACAATCAAATAATACAAATACCTCTACGCCATCAACATCATTTGCTGATTTAACTACCTTTTTATGATCTGTTGTTTTTGCAAAATTAAAAGTACTATCAAGTTTTAAATTTCCTACAACTTTTGTCATAGAAAGAATATCTCCTTGAGTTGCTAATAAAATATCTTTTACTTTATTAATTATTGAACCAATTGATACCTGAAGTCTAACTTCTTTGACTTTTTCATCCATTGAATCTTCAGACGCTTCATACCATAATGGAGTTGGATTATTATCCCATTTTTCTTGCTCTTTTTTTAACTTATTTTTCATTTCTGTTATTTTACCATTAATTGCTTGTATTGTTCTATGAGAAAAACCGGGCCACCTATTATTATTCAATAATCCTTCTTGAGTATCTAAAGCTGGAGACATCATAATCCATGATGAATATCCAAAGGATTTTCCAAATTTATCTAAAGGTGATTTGGTTTTACATTTATAAACGTACCATTGCTTTTGACCTTCTTCAGACCAAAGAGTATAATGAGTACGAATATCATTTAATGATATGTTTGAATAGGTCGCTTTAGTATTATTTATTTCATCATAGGATGTCATATATAATATAATAAGGAATTATCTCCGTCCTAAAATAAATCTTTTTCTACTTGATACATTTAATATTAATCCTCTTGGTCTTTGAACAAATGTTCTTTTTACCGTTTGTTGACGGGCTTGACCTAAAATCATTGTCGATGGTTTGCTAGAACCTACATTCATTCCTCCTTTATTTCCACACGCAGTACAGGGCATTCTTATATATTATATCAAGAAGTTATTGTTTATCCAAATAATAACCAATTCCATTGTTATCATTTTTAAAAATATAACCTTTTTTGGCTCCAATAAATGTATTACTTGGTATAAATGATTCCACAACTTTCTCTACCGGTTCTTTTGTTTTAGATTTCTGCATATAAAAATATATACCAATCGCTAAAGCTACGCCAAACAAAATAATCATCATCATTAGGTAGAAATATATTATATTAAATCTATATTTCTAACTATAAATATCATTAAATGTAAAATGATTCTTCGTTTTTGTACATTGAAATATCAACATTTACCAATTTATTATCAATCCAGCATTTCAAATGCAAGTTTTTTGAATCTTCTTCATATTCATAACAATTATTAATACCTTGTTTATTTAAAAATGATGTAACGCGGTTATTTACTTTAAATTGTGGAATCCGGTCCCAGACCACAGGAGTTCCATGATATGCTACACTTAACGAACAATAAAAAAGAATAAGAAGTATTGATTTAATCATTTGTAAAATATAATTTTATCATTTTAAATAGTTTATAAAATTGTACAAGCAAAACAACAAACATTTTCCCTACTAATATGATAACAATTTTTAGAACCAATCTCAGAAGGCATTTTTTTACAATCTCTACACATAATTATTCCATTTTCATCTTTTTCCCAATAATGAAATCTACAACTTGTTCTGTCAGAATAACTTCCATAGCGAGCGCAATATTTATCACTACATTTGTCGCAACGAAATTCTTTATATTGTTGATAATTAATACTATTCATTTGTTACGAGTATCTAATTAATCGTAACAAAAATCAATTTAAAATTCACCGCATACAGCACGGTTTCCACCTCTGGAACTTATGTAATTTACCTGCTCTTGTGTAACACAAGCACATCCGTCGCCATTACTTACTCCACTTTGGGGTGGGACACAGCATTCAGGGCGGAAGTTGTTGTTTGCGAAGAAAAACAACTGACCAGCTGGCAATGGTACTTTTGGTCCAATGTGTGTACTTAAATCCTGAGCAATGCTAGGAAGTTTTCTTGTATCATAAGAACCAATAACTCCTTGTCCCATCTTATAAGCTAGTGGTGCAGAACCAAGAGCATTAGCAAAACCTTCTTTGGCTTTTTGTTTTGCTTGTGGTGTAACACAAGAACATAAGACATGTCCACCTAGAATCATTCCAACGATGATGCTGATTACGATAATTTCAACACGGCAAGATAATCCTAATATATTTACTTTCATTATACATAATTCATAGATAATTTTTATACGGAGAATAAACCTTGATCCATTGACCATTCGTCACCCATAATTTGTTCAATTGCACTATTATAATCCATAAATTTAATTCCATGAATCGTAAAAGAACCAGTATCTGTTAAAATTTGATATAAACGTTTTGGTTTTTCAATACTCTCGCCATCTAAACCTAAAGTGGTAAATTTGCCTAAATCATTATCATCAATCCATAAATTAGGTCCACCAACGATTATTTTATCTTTAATTTCATATTTCTTAACTTGCGATAAATTTTTTGTATCTATTTTAACAATTCCTAAAACTCTTTCTCCAAACCTTAACTGGTCATCTACTCTTATGTCAGAAATAGAAACACATCTTCCATCTTCTAATTCAATTTGGGTATCTTTATTAAATCCACCCTCTAAATAACTATGTATATGTGAGGTTGGTGCATTAAATTGCATAAAACTACTAACTAAATTTTTTAGCTCTACAAAATCTAAATCATCAATATCATCCCAATCTAACAAAACATGTTCATCTATTTTAATTCGTTTGCTTGTTGTATTGAAACAATAAATATAAGGCTTGGAATATTCCTCTAAGTAAATGGCTTCAGGATGATTTTTAACCGAAATCCAAGTGTTATTATATTTAATCTTATGGCTACCTGAAACGACTAAATTATTTATTTTATACATATTTTTATCGTGTGTTGAAATTTTAAAAAAAGCTGTAACTTTTGATCCGTCAAACAAATAGTCGCCGGTTTTCAAATTCTTAACTTTAACAAATTTATTTTTCAAATGAATTTTTGTATCTTCATCAAAACAACCTGGTTTTCCAGGTATATTTTTACTTGATGATATATGTAATACATCTCCTAAACTTATTGCTATAATTGCTAATGGAACAGCAATAGCAACAAAAAGCGCTGTCATAATAGCAGCAGCAGGCCAAGTAAAAGGTAAAATCCATAATAAAATAGTTGCTGCTGCTAAAATAATTAACGAAATTACCATAATTTCTAAAAATGCTCCTAAAAACGCTTTCATTGAAAGAAACAACGTCATAATAGTATATAATGCCGATGTCATAACACCAACAGATTTTGCTAAAATATCCTTAAGTTTCATTAAAATTACCTGGACCGGAATTACAATATTATAAATCCTGCCAAATATATTTGCTACAATTGCCATAATTCTATTACGAATATATGCGAATACATGTCGAACCATATTCACTGCTTTCATAATTTCTGACCAAAATTCCGTCATATGCTGTACTGTGTAATTAATTGGTGCTACAAAATAACCAATAATAGTTGCCAAAATACTTTGAGTACATTGTGCGAAGTTCTCAGCAGTATAATCTATTTTTGATGAATTAGGTGGCGCATTTATCAAACCCGCAAAAGGCATTACAGCTGGATTACATCTTTGATGTACCCAATCCTTTTTTATTGGTTTTAACTTATTCATCACATAAAAATATGAAAAAATAAGAAAGAACGAAAATAAAATCAATCCTGTTGCCAATACCGAACCACCGTATTTATCTAAATAACTAACCTTTTCTGTAATTTTATTTATATAGGATTCAAATGTTTTTGGAATCTTATCCATTATATAGTAACTGGATAATATTCATATAGACAAAATGTAATTAATCTTCCCAATCCCAGAAGATATATTCCCCTATTGTAATTCTATGATTACTTGTAATTAAACAATGTAATTCATCATCAAACTCTTCAGTTTTCTCAGCATTTTTGTAGTCGCAAACTTTAATATAATTTTCAAATTCATCGTCTAACTTTTCCATATCTTCATCTGGATTATTTAATATATGATGTTCTCCTGTAACATAAATATAATCTTCTAATTCTCTACTCCAAATTTTGTAATAAGGATTGCTTTTATCGCCTTTAAGTTTTAATGTTCCAATAACTGTGGCGCCATTATAAAGGGTATCTCCTAAATGAATATTCTTAATAGAAACGCTTTTTCCGGATTTTAATTTTATAGGAGTGGTGTCTTTAAAACAAAGTGTTCGGATTATACCTCCAATGGGTCCCGCCCAAATACTTTTCCCTAATTTCATACTTGTACCAATTATATACATACCAGCAGTCATTACTCCTACAATTTTCATAGCTAAATCTTTTATTTTGATTATTATAGTTTGAATTTGAATTATTATATTCATAAACACAGCAAAAATATCTCCGGTAATATTTCCAACCATCCCACGAATATATGCTATAACATGACGAACCATATTCACAGCTTCCATCAAATCTTTTCCTAGATTTCCCATTAAACTCATTAAATAATGAATTGGTTGTAAAAAGAAACCCATTGCGTTAGACTGCATTTGAGTAATACAATATGTAAAATTTTCAATAGGATCAAACCCAAATTGACCAGCCAAAGGCATAGCCATTGGGTTACATCTGTATTCGGGCCAATTCTTTTTGATATTTTTTAATCCTACTGATACTACGCTAAATATATACATACCCACAAATGCTAATAATATTAACAGGGTAAACAACATATCACTAAACTTCATATTAAAATATATAGTTATTTTATTTATGAAATTAAGAACGGCGTTTCCTTGATTTTCTACCTCTTCTTCTTTTCTTTTTAATTGTTCGTTTTCTCTTGCGCTTGAGTTTGCGTGTTTTACGCCTTTTCTTTTGTTTACGTTTTTTTGTCTTCCTTCTTCTACCTCCGTCTCTAACGTAGTTTTGTCTCTGTATACATTCCCCACACATGCCACAAGTTTCCAGCAAAGCATCACACCAAGTATTATTCTCACCAATACAACCCTTCTTTCCAATGCACGCCCCGCACGCCGCTCCACATTTAGCCCCTTCAGCTGGGATACCGCACGTACATCCTACCAAACCACCACAAGCTCCTAGAGCAATAGCTGCTGAGCCTCGATCACCAATGCTAGAGCAACAATTATTACACTGACGAGACATCTCTTGAACTGAAGGTATCCTACTTACAATTGGTGTATACCATGTAGGTTGTTCCTGTAACCACTCTTTAACAATTTGTGCATCAGGATATTTTTTCACAAATTCTCTTATTTCTTTTTGCTTATCATGAGCTGGTTCTAAATCAGCTACAGTAATGCGTCTGTTTGAGTTAGTTGGGCTAGTTCCACGAAGGTTGATCCATCTTGTTATTTGTGCTCTTTCATAAGCCCCGGGAGCTGTTTTTTTAAAAGCTTCAGTTGCTCGTATTCTAACTGGATCTACTAAAAGTGCTCTCGAAATAGGACCAAATAAATCGTATTTGGTTGCGTATTCGTTCGCAGCCTGTTCCGTAGTGTTAGCAGTAAATCCCCTTTTTTTTAATACATTGGATGCCATTGATATATAGTTATATTTTAACAATATATTAATGTTTTTTTTTTCTTTTTGTGCGTTTCCTTGATTTTCTACGACGTCTTGTTTTTCTTTTTATTCTTCGACGAGTTTTTTTACGAGTTTTCCTTTTTTTTCTTTTCCGACGTTTCCTTTTTCCACCGCCACTTGAAGGACAACTTCCCGAAAATGGGTCACAAGGTGGATTAATATCTAAACTCTTGGCTTGTTTATCATAAGTAGAACTAGCGTGTTGTTGAAGAGTATGCTTTGTTCCAGTGCACATATTTTTACCAGAACTGGAAGCCCCAGCGGAAATAGTACCGCCAGAACCAGCGGCTGGTTGAGGACATATTACTCCACCACCACCTCGTCTTTTCTTTTTTTTACCCCCGCCTCTTGCGAGCTTCATACTTGATGCCTGCATCTTATTATTTTTTTGAGTGGTGGCAATCCCCGCTTTAGTGGCCGACATTAAAGAACTTCCGTTTTCAGTTATTTTTGGACATGAACCCTCCATTCCAGGCATTTCACATGCTGATTTTGGTGCTTCTTGACCTCCTTTTTTTTTTCGAGTTTTTGTCATATAAAGTATAATTAGATTAAATTAAATAAAAAGAAAGTATTCTAATATCTTATAATGGACGATAAACAGCGATTGAATCTTCAAGAGATGATCAAACAATTTGACGCCGATGATAATACTTCTAAAATCCGCGAGCTAAAACATAGTCGCCGTATTCGAGACGACGTAGAAAAATTTGTAAATCTTAAAAAAAAATATAGTCGTATGATGACTTTTGAACCAAAGAAATTTGAAAAGCTTGTTATTTCTCATTGTAACTTTCTTTGGACTAATTATACTAATATTTTCAATAGAATTATGAAAGATGAGCTTAATCTTAATATTCTACGCAAATTTATAGACACATTAAGAGAAGTAGAGGAGGGTGATTTAGATCAGCACGAAGCCTCTGTTAAAGTTGGAGAGATTTTAAAACAATTGTATATTGATAGCGCCTTACAACGTGAGAAAAAAATAGATGCTGCCAATAAGAAAAACGCACCTAAACATAAAAAACCCGTAAATAATATTAGTTGGGCTAAATATAAAGCCGCTAATTTACATCTAGAATCTTGTTAACTTTCTAATACTACTTCATTGGTTTCATTTTTACTTTTATATATATCTAATGTTCTGGCAGAAGCATCGGTTGCTTCTACAAATTTGGGCAT